>Ga0255338_1000342_pt1 | contig 167657 bp, 154 predicted proteins | sample MeOH1_35cm_T4_19_FD_203715 | JGI IMG/M metagenome (GOLD analysis project Ga0255338, IMG submission 203715) | Sandy soil microbial communities from University of British Columbia, Vancouver, Canada - MeOH1_35cm_T4_195 | ecosystem: Engineered > Artificial ecosystem > Sand microcosm >...
TGCGGAGTCCCCGCACCAGCCCGTTCCCGCTGCCGCCAGGGATGGCACCGAGGGGGACGGGACAGCCACGGTCGATCAGCGCCTTGGCTGCGTGATGGATCGTCCCGTCCCCGCCCCACACCAGCAGTGGGCCCTCCGCGCGCTGGGCTCTCGCGATATGGGGTTCAAAATCCCAGGGAGGGCCGAAAGGGGTGGGATCCACCCGATCCTGGAGCTCCTTCGGGAGAGGACGGAGCAGGGCCTCCGGATCCTTCGGCGCCGTGCCCGAAGCGGGGTTGTAGAGGATGGGGAGCTTAGGCACTTGCGGCATGAGTTGAGTCGCTCCCTTGGCGTGAGGTGTTCTCATGGTGGCATCAAGTCAAAATGAATACTCACCAAATCAAAATGATTACTCATAGAATGTAAATCATTGTTTATATTATAGTTATAAATAATAATTAGACGATGTCGCAATTGATGAATCTTAAAATAAAGATATAATGTGGCATTGAAATAGTTAAAAGACAACCAATAATGATTCTCAGATAGTCTTTGAGATATCCGTAGTGACCTTCATCGGGTTTGTTTTCCCCGTTGCCTAGGAGGCACCATGAGGTTCTTGAACCGTGCAAAAAGCGCGGCTGCTGTGCTGGCTGCGCTGGCTTCTTTATCCATCTCTCTCACCTGTGGCGGAGGCGGGGGCGGAGGAGGCGGAAGCACGCAGCCGCCACCTGTCGCTCCGGCCATCAGCCTGCAGCCTGCAAATCAGGCCGTGCAGGAAGGCGCCACAGCCGCCTTCTCGGTGGTGGCTTCAGGCACCGCTCCCCTCACCTATCAGTGGAAGAAGGGCGGGGTAGTGATCAGCGGTGCCGGTGCCGCCAGCTACACGACTCCTTCAACAGTGCTGGCCGACACCGGCTCGAGCTTCACGGTGACCGTGAGCAATGTGGGCGGTTCGGTGACGAGCAGTGCCGCGACTCTGACCGTGAATCCGACGCCGCCGACCATCATCACCCAGCCAGCCAGCGTCACAGTCACAGCGGGAGCCACGGCAACCTTCACAGTGGTGGCTGGGGGCAACCCGCCCTTCACCTACCAGTGGAAGAAGGGTGGGGTCGATATCAGCGGTGCCACCTCCGCCAGCTACACCACGCCCGCCACCGTTCCTGCCGACAGCGGGGGGAGCTTCACCGTGACGGTCACCCATGGTGGGATTGCCGTCACCAGCTCTGCCGCCATCCTTACGGTCCAGTCGGTTCCCCCGGCCATCAGCCTGCAGCCTGCAAATCAGACCGTGCAAGAGGGCGCCGCAGCCACCTTCTCGGTGGTGGCTTCAGGCACCGGTCCCCTCACCTATCAGTGGAAGAAGGGCGGCGTAGTGATCAGCGGTGCCGGTGCCGCCAGCTACACGACTCCTTCAACAGTGCTGGCCGACACCGGCTCGAGCTTCACGGTGACCGTGAGCAATGCGGGCGGTTCGGTGACGAGCAGTGCCGCGACCCTGACCGTGAATCCGACGCCGCCGACCATCACCACCCAGCCAGCCAGCGTCACAGTCACAGCGGGAGCCACGGCAACCTTCACAGTGGTGGCCGGGGGCAACCCGCCCTTCACCTACCAGTGGAAGAAGGGTGGGATTAATATCGGCGGTGCCACCTCCGCCAGCTACACCACGCCCGCCACCGTCCCTGCCGACAGCGGGGGGAGCTTCACCGTGACGGTCACCCATGGTGGGATTGCCGTCACGAGTTCTGCCGCCATTCTCACGGTCCAGTCCACCCCGGCATTCACTCTCCAGCCGGCGGGGACCACCGTCACAGCTGGCGCGACGGCCACCTTCACCGCCGCGGCCACGGGCAATCCGGCTCCGTCCTACCAGTGGTACCGGGGTTCGACCCTGCTGCCGGGCCAGACATCGGCAGCGCTCACCCTTGCCGCAACCACCCTGGCCGATGCGGGAAGCTACACCGTGACTGCCACCAACTCGCTGGGTACCGCCACCAGCAATGCTGCGGTTCTGGTCGTGAACCAGGCTCCCGTGTTCACCGTCCAGCCGGCGGGGACCACCGTCACAGCTGGCGCGACGGCCACCTTCACAGCCGCGGCCACGGGCAATCCGGCTCCGTCCTACCAGTGGTATCGGGGTTCGACCCTACTGCTGGGCCAGACATCGGCAACGCTCACCCTTGCCGCAACCACCCTGGCCGATGCGGGAAGCTACACCGTGACTGCCACCAACTCGCTGGGTACCGCCACCAGCGCGGCGGCGATCCTGACGGTGCGGCCCACCTTCCGGGTCAGCGGACGGGTGACCCTGGTCGATCAATTCCAGCCCTCCATCAGCGGCGTCGGCATTCCCGGTGTCACCGTGAGTCTCGACACCGCACCGAATGCCACCACCACCGTCACGGACGGGACCGGCAATTTCAGCATTCCGGGCATCCCCGACGGCACCTATACCCTGACGCCCAGCATGCCGGCCGGGACCAAGGTCATGTTCCTGCCTCCCACCAAGCCTGTGGCCGTGTCGGGTTCGGACCTTGCTAACCTGCAGCTCCAGGCGGCCCTGGGATACACCGTCTCAGGGACGGTCAGCTATTCCGGCGCCAAGACAGGCCGCATCTACCTCCGGCTCGATGGCGGCAGAGGCGGCGCTCCTGGTGTCAGCATTCCGGGTCCGGGCACTTTTGCCATCCGCGGTGTGGTGCCGGGCACCTACACCCTGACGAGCTGGATGGACGGCATGGGCAAGGGGAATCCCAACGCCGCCAACCCGACCGGCTCCAGAGCCGGCGTGGTGGTGGGATTCGGTGATGCCTTCGGCGCGGATGTATCCCTGGTGGATCCTGCCGCCATCGACCTGTCGAGCCTTACCCCTGTCCTGAACAGCGTCGCGCCCATGGATGGCGGGGTCCTCCTAAACTGGAAGCCTCTGTGGAATGCGCAAGGGGTGGAACTGGCGGATTCCTACCTGATCCAATGGAGCACGAACGGATTCTCCACGATCTCGGGCAGCGCCACCGTCGCTGCCAGGGGGAAGCTGGACACGGAGTACTTCGGGTCCACCCTCTTCGTATCTGGCCTCGCCAATGGCACGCCTGCCGCCTTCCGCGTCTACGCCAAGGCGGGGGCGACCACGAGCGCCTCCTCCAACCAGGTCACCGCCACGCCTGCGGCGGCAGCTGGGGGGAATGCCATCTCTGGCACCATCAACTTCACCGGGCCGGCCACCGGACCGATGTATGTGGTGCTGTTCGACACCACGACCGGCCAGCCCTTCGCCATGAAAGTTGCCAGCCCCGTAAGCCCGCAGGCCTACACGGTCGCGGGCGTGCCCAACGGCACCTACGCATTTCTGGTGATGGTCGACCAGAACGGCAATGGCCTCCTCGACATCGGCGAGGGCTCGAACACCGGCGGCTACGGCACCATCGTGGTCACCGCCAACATAACGAACCACGACCTGACGCTGCCCCCCAACAATGCCGTGGTCAACGCGGCCACCCAGCACCAAATCTATACGGTTGCCGGGGCCACCTACGAAATCTATGGCGTATGGTTCGACGCGCTTCCCGGCATGAAGCTTCCTGTCAACGTGGCGCTGCAGATGGGGAGCCTGTTTTTCGATGTCGGCCTGCCCGACAGGGGGGGCTTCAACTACTGGGCGAACTTGGGGGCCTTCCGGCCCGGGCCCGGCACAGCTTCCGTCCAGGTGGGCTATCCAGCGCCTAGTGCCACGGCGGACACCTTCCCACTGGACACCTCGAAGATGCTGGATACCTTCGCAACCAACCTGGCTCCGGTCACCCCAACGGCCGCGGGAACCATGCCCACCTTCAGCTGGGGTCCGCCCACCCCGGCGCCTACCTTCTCCTACACCTATCGGTTGTGGGTCCGGCAGAAGGACACGGGAGCCAGCATCTGGAGCGTCGCCATGCCCAGCGCGCAGCTGTCCGTGGCCTACGGTGCGGCAGGGGGCACCCCCGCCATCCCGCCGGCCTTGACGACCGGGGTCACCTACCTCTGGGCCGTCGAGGTGATCGACTTGGGCGGGAATTCCACGGTAAGGATGGTCGAATACACCCCCTGAAACAGGCCGTGCCACCCGGAAACGGCGGAGGGAAACCTCCGCCGTTCTTTGTCAGGGCCGGAAGCGTGCCGGTGGCGCCTCCAGGCGGAGGGCCGCGCCCGTGACGGGGTGCTTCATACCCAGCTGCCAGGCATGGAGCCAGAGGCGGTCCGAGGGCTCGCCGCCGTAGAGGGTGTCCCCGAGGACGGGCCGGCCCAGGTGGGCCAGGTGCACACGGATCTGGTGGGTGCGGCCCGTGTGGATGCGGGCGACGAAGTAGTGCCCGGGCACGAGGCCCTCGGTCTCATCCGGAGTGGCCGGGCGGAAGTCCGTGCGGGCGGATTTGGGGTCCATGAGGTCGCCCTCGCAGTCGAAGCGGCCGGGATCCGCGCCCCGCAGGCGGCCGATGGGGGCCTCCACGGTGCAGGCCTCCAGGGGCGCGGAGACCCGCACGAGGTAGAGCTTCTCCAGATCGCGGCCCGCGAAGGCGGCGGCGAGGCCAGCGTTGGCCTGCGCATGCTTGGCCAGCACCAGGAGACCCGATGTGCCCTGGTCCAGGCGGTGGTGGAGGAACAGCTTCAGATCCGGCCGCTGGGTCTTCAGCAGGGCGAGCAGGTCGTGGCGGTCCGTGGCCCAGGTGCCCTGGGTGGCGAGCCCCGCGGGCTTGTCCACGGCGAGGATCCATTCATCCTCGAAGACGATGGGAATGGCCGTGGTCGGCACCGGCGGCAGGTCGGGGTCGAAGGCCACGCGAACCTCTGTGCCCGGCTTCACGAGTTTTCCCGCCACCTTCACGCGCTTGCGGTCCACCTGGACGCCGCCCAGCTTCAGGGCCTCCCGGGCCGCCCGCCTGGAGAGTTCCGTGCGCTTGGCGATGAGCTGGTCCAGACGCAGTTCCGCGTCTTCGGGGTCCACGGTGAAGGTCCATTTTTTCAGCGCCATGATCCCAGGGTAGCCGCTGCGCGGAGCTGCCTCAAAAAGCGAGGCAACTCCGCGATGGGTTTGGCATGCTGGTGGGTGGAGGCTCCCATGATCCGAATGCTGCGTGCTGGGCTGTTGATGGCTGTGGCGGTGTTGGCCGCCGCGTCGGATATCCCGGTACCGGGATGGGCACTGAAGCAGGGCTCCACGGCGAAAGCCGCGGCTCTGCGCCTGGAAGCCTCGGTTGAGGGCTCGGAGGCCACGCTGGCCTCGGCGCCCGTGACCCTGAAAGTCGGCGAACTGTACCGCCTGAGCGCCACCATCCGCACCGAAGGCGTCAAGGCCGACGCCCTGGCCCGCTACCCCACGGCCCTGGGCGCCTGCCTGTCCATGGAGAGCTTCCCCTTCACCAACGCGTCGCAAAGCGCGGCTGGGACTTCAACGCGCCAGGTCTCCGTGCTGTTCCTCGCCACGGCCCCCACGGACCGCGTGCAGCTGCACCTGGGCCGCAACGGCAAGGCCATGGGCGCGGCCTCCTTCAGCGGCGTGAAGCTGGAGAAGGTGGAGGACATCACGGCCTTCATCCCCCTGCAGACCGTGCGCTGGGCGGGGAAGGGCTTCCGCTACGAGATGGGCGGCTGGACCTTCCTGCACATCGAAGGCGCCCCTTACGCGAGGGGCCGCCAGCATGGCGAGCTCATGGCCGACGAGATCGTGCGCTACATGACCAAGCTAGGCGTACTGAAGAATGCCGCCGATCCTGGCCAGGGCTGGGCCGACCAGCGGCAGATGGCCGACGCCCTCTTCTTCCGCAAATACGACGTGGAGTTTCTGGAGGAGATGAAGGGGATCGCGGACGGCGCGGCGAAGGCGGGCGCGGCGTTCAAGGGCCGGGCCATCGATCTTCTCGACATCGTGACGCTGAACAGCGCCGTGGACATGAGCCAGCTGCGAGAGGGGCTCGCCCACGCGGCCCATCCCCTCAGCGGGCGCACGTTCATGACCGGTGATGATGAGGCGGAGAAGGGCGGGAGGGGGGACCACTGCTCTTCCTTCGTGGCCACCAAGGAGGCGACGAAAAGTGGCCGGTTCATCTTCAGCCAGATCTTCATGTGGAACGGTTACACGGGCACCGAATGGAACGTGATGCTGGACGTGGCGCCCGAAAAGGGCCACCGCATCGTGATGCAGACCTTCGCGGGCGGCATCCATAGCGGCACGGACTGGTACCTGAACGCCTCGGGCCTGGTGATGGGCGAGACCACCGTGGGCCAGACGCCCTTCAATGCGGACGGCACGCCCCAGAGCAACCGCGTCCGCAAGGCCGCCCAGTATGCCTCCGGCATCGACGAGGCCGCCGCCATCCTCTTCAAGCAGAACAACGGCCTCTACACCAACGACTGGACCATGGCCGACACCAAGAGTGACGAGGGCGCCTGCTTCCTGCTGGGCACCGAGAAGGCCCGCATGTGGCGCACCGGGACGAAGGGAAAGCCCGCCGATACGCCAGGCAACCACAAGGACTTCATCTGGGCCAACAACAACAACCGCGATCTGGACGTACGCGGCGAGTACGGTCCCAACCCCGACAATGCCCCGGCAGACCTGGCCTTCAACACCTGGAACCGCGACATCGCCTTCCAGGAAGCCTTCAAGGTCTTCGGGAAGACCGGTTTCGACATCGACATCGCCACCCGCCTCATGGCCACCAGCCCCATCAACCGGCCCCATGCCTGCGATGGCAAGCTCACCACCGCCGAGATGGCGGAAAAGCTGGTCTTCATCGCCCACCAGGGCAAGACCACCCAGCGGGAAAAGATGGTGGGTGGGCGCTGGATCGCGGATCTGCCGGGCGCGACTCCGCACCTGACCCATGGGTACACGGCGTTCAGCCCGATCTGGGTGTCCGCCAAGCTCCAGGCCGCGAAAGCGGCCTGGAGGGAGGAAAAGCCTTTGAAAGCGACGCCCTTGCCGGATGTGGCTGGCGTGAAGGAGGCGTTCAGCTACGAAGCGAAGGGACTTTGGACAGGGACTGTCAAGCCGGCTTCGGACGCGGAGAACTGGTTCGTCAGCGCCTCGGCCGCCTACTGGCAACAGCTGAAGCACCTGCCCGCGGCTCCGGCCAAGGCCTTCGAAGCCCAGAGCGCGGCCCTGGCGGATCTCGCCACCCGCCACCTCTGGCTGGAGGCCAAGGAGGACGTGAAGGCGCCCCTGGCCACCACGACGGCCTACGACCGCTACGGCGCCTACCAGATCCCCCGCATCCGGGGCGTCTTCGCTCTGCACCAGCTGCGCCTGCACTTGGGGAACGCCGCCTTTGCCAAGGCCATGCGGGCGGTCCATGGGCACTTCGGCCGCAAGGCCGCGTCCACGGCCGAGATCCTGAAGGTCCTGTCTGACAGCGCCGGGCAGGAGGTGGCGCCGCTCCTGAGGCCCTGGCTCGAGCGCGCCGATCTTCCGGCGCCCAAAGTCCAGGCCCGCGTCGAGAAGGCCGGCGAGGCCTACGAGGTGAAGCTCGACGTGGAGCAGGCGGGCTTCGCCTATCCTTTCGTGGCGTTCGCGAGCGTGGAAACGGAGCAGGGCGCGAAGCTGGAGCGCATCGAAGTGAAGGGCGCCAAAGCCGCCTTCACCTTCCGAAGCGAGGTTCAACCCACGCGATTGACCTTCAATGCGGGGAACGATATCCCCATGGCCCGTTCCAACTTCTGGGTGCCGGGCAACGTGCTGGATGACTGGAGCGCCACGCAGCTGGTCTTCGGGACCGCCCGCGAAGTGGAAGCCCAGCGCACCCTCGCGCTGAACTACCGCGACGCCCTGGCGGACAACATGACCGAGGTGCTGCTGCCCGTGACGCCCGATGCGGAAGTGGGCGATGCCGACCTGGCCGCCCATGATCTGCTGATCTTCGGCGGCCCTGCCGACAACGGGATCGCCACGCGGCTTCAGGCGGAAGGGAAGCTGCCCTTCGAAGCCGGGCCAGGCTGGTTCAAGTGGCAGAGCCGGACCTACAGCCGCCCTGATGATGGCCTTCTGGCAGCCTTCCCCAATCCCTGGAATCCCAAGCGCATGCTGGTGTTCGTCCTCGCCAACAGCCGCGTCCAGCAGTGGGCCATGACGAAGACCGTGCCCCGCGGCTTGCCGGGTTGGACGCTCTATCGAGGCAGCGATGTGAAGGAGAAGGGACAGGCCGCGGCCGAGGGGATGGTGGTGGACCTCAAGCCCTGAGGCCGGTCTCCCCGTTGCTGGAGGCTGTCCGGCGGGTGGCCCCGCGGTGGTTGAAAGAGAATGCGCCCGGCTGATTTGTCATCAGGCGGGCGCATTTCATTGGACCCGCTGTTCAGGTATGTCCTCCGCAGGCCCCTGGTTTGTCGACCTTCCGGGGGCAGTCCCGGCGGTACGGCGCGCTAGGTCTGTTTGCAGCAGGAATCAGATTGAGTACCCCTGGCTGTCCACCTCCAGCGCCTGATGCCGGTCGGCGAGGTCGGCGAGGGTGGTGCCGCGGAGAACGGCTCGGGTGGCTTCGGTGCTGCGGGACCAGAGCTCGCGGATGGCGCGGGCCCCATGGGTCGCATCGGTGGGCAGGCTGCCGGCGGAAAAGCGCCCTTCAAGGGCCTCCAGCACGTCCAGGGCCGTGATGTGGCTGGGATGCCGCGTCAGTTCGCAGCCGCCGCTGGGGCCACGCTGCACCTTGACCAGGCCGGCGGCCTTGAGGTTGCCCAGCAGTACGCGGAGGAACTTGATGGGAAGGGCCTGCCGTTCGGCGATGTCCGCCACCAACACGGGGCCACGCCCCGCCTGAAGGGCCAGCTCCACCATGAGCAGCAACCCGTAACGCCCCTTGGCTGACCCCTTCAACATGAAACCTCCCCGGCCAGTTTAATCGAATATATAACCAAATCAATTGACAAACTTGACAATAGAATTTTCCTTTCCATACTTCAAGTTCCGGGCCGCGCCCGAAGCCTAAGGAGCCCCTGCCATGAGCCAGCCGACCCGCCCCACCGAGCGTCCCAACCGCGTCGAGCACGCCTACGACCTGGTGGGGTACACCCCCGTCGTCCGCCTGAATCGCCTGGTGCCCAAGGGTTCGGCGAAGGTCTACGTGAAGCTGGAAAGCGCCAACCCCGGCGGCAGCGTGAAGGACCGCATCGCCCTGAGCATGATCCAGGACGCCGAGGCCCGCGGGGTGCTGAAGTCCGGCATGACGCTGCTGGAAGCCACCAGCGGCAACACGGGCATCGGCCTCGCGTTCGTGGCGGCCGCCAAGGGCTACAAGATCACGCTCGTGATGCCCGACACCATGACGCAGGAGCGCCGCGCCCTGCTGAAGGCCTATGGCGCGGAGCTGGTGCTGACGCCGGGTTCCGGCGGCATGAAGGCCGCGGTGGACAAGGCCCAGGAACTGGCGGACGCGGATCCCTCCTACTTCCTCGTGCGCCAGTTCGACAACCCCGCCAATCCCGAGGTCCACCGCCGCACCACGGCCCTGGAGCTGCTGGAGCAGGTGCCCGAACTGGATGCCTTCATCTCTGGCGTGGGCACCGGTGGCACCGTGACCGGCGTGGGCGAGGTGCTAGCCGAGAAGAAGCCCGGCACCCTCGTGGTGGCCGTGGAACCAGAGACCTCGCCCCTTCTGAGCACCGGCAAGGCCGGGCCGCACAAGCTCCAGGGGCTGGGGCCGAACTTCGTGCCGGGAATCCTGAACCGCCAAGCCTTCCAGCGGATCCGCACCGTGGGTTATGACGACGCCATCGCCATCGCCCGCCGCCTGGCCCGCGAGGAGGGCCTGCTCACGGGCATCAGCACCGGTGCCATCGTCTTCGCAGCCCTGGAAGTGGCCAAGGAACTGGGCGAGGGCAAGACCGTGGTGGCCGTGCTCTGCGACACCGGCGAGCGCTACCTCACGCACCCGCTCTTCGCCGAGATCGATGGCCCGGCGATCTAGGTGTCGTTGCCAACGAGGTTGTTCAGCCTTGTGACCGGTGGCCCGCATGGCCGGGTTCCTTCGCCCTCTGACGGGTCTTCCTGTGCGAACGATCAATGCCGGCCCCAAGCGTTTCGCGGCGTCGGTGGGCTTCCTGTTCTCCCTGGGGATCTGGCTGGCCCTGGTGGCCGGGATGCGGTCCCTGGGGCTCGGACTGGCCCTCGTCCTGGGCGCCTGCGCGGGGCTCGAAGCCTTCTTCGGGTTCTGCCTGGCCTGCCAGATCCATCCATGGCTGCCTTGGGTCCGGACCGGCGCTGCCCGACTGGTTCCCACCCAGAGCGACGAACCGGCCATCTGAAGCGCAGACGGTAAACCTCACCTATCCTTGAGGCTCTGCCCGAGGTGTCCATGAGGCTTGCTGTGTTCCCGCTCGCCATGCTGCTGTTTCCGGCTCAGGCGGTTCCAGCGGAGCCAGGGAGAGCCACTGCCTTCGAGCGGGCCGTGATCCAGGAGATGAGCGACGCGCGGGTGCAGCCCAAGGCCTATGCGAAGCACCTGCGGGAGCTGCGGCCGTGCTTCGAGGGCACGCTCTGGAGCCGGCCCGGCCGTGTGCCGCTGCGCACGGACGAAGGCGTGGCGGCGCTGGACGAAGCCATCGCCTTCCTGGAGTCCACCCAGCCGGTGGGTCCGCTGCGCTTCCATGAAGGGCTGGCCCGGGCGGCCCGCCTGCACGCCCAGGACCTGGGGCCTCGCGGTTCGCTGGAACACGTCGGCTCGGACGGCAGCCACCTTTCGGGCCGCCTCAACCGGCTGGGCCGGTGGCAGGGGCTCATCGCGGAGAACATCAGCACCGGCGAGGAGGAGGCCCGGCAGGTGGTGATCCAGCTGCTGATCGACGATGGCGTGGCCGGCCGCGGGCATCGGAGGAACCTCTTCAACCCAGGGCTGCACCAGGCCGGGGCCGGCTCCGCGCCGCACCGGGACTACCGCATGGTGACGGTGATCGACTACGCGGATGGTTTCGTAGCGGCACAATGACCGCCCCGGTTTCCTGCTCGTCCTGGCCATCCCTGGACGCCGCGGGGGCCGCATCAAACCCGAAGTAGCTGGACCCGCCAAGGGGCCCATCAGAACTGGCTGGTTCGATTTTTGCGACCTTGTTTCAAACTCAGCCCGGCCCATGCTGGGGGTCTATTTCCAGAGGGCCCCGTGGCACGCGGGACTCTTGTGGGTGTTCTACATGCGCTTCCCGAAGGAGGCTGGGCCTTCGTCTGGGACCGCGCCCAATCCACGAGGAGGATCCATGGGCAGCATCGCAACCATCCGCAACGGCGTGAATGTGGATGCCCTCAACACCACCATCTCGGCGGTGAAGGCCACCCCGGCCCTCGCCAAGTTCACCTTCCGGTCCAAGGCCAAGTGGATCAACGGGGCCCATTCCCAGAGCACCTTCGATTCGCTGTACGGGGCGGGGATGGAACACAAGCGGAGCACCCCAATGTTCCTCGAGGCCGACGAGCCCGAGGCTCTGCTGGGCACCGACCTGGCCCCCAATGCGGGAGAGGCGGCGCTGCACGCCCTCAGCGCCTGCCTGAGCGTGACCTATGCCTACAACGCCACGGCCATGGGCCTGGACATCAGCAGCCTGAGCTTCGACATGGAGACGGATTCCGATCTCCAGGGCTTCCTGGAATTGGACAAGAAGATCCGGCCCGGACTCTCCCAGATCCGCGTGAAGGTGAACCTCGCCTGCAGCGGCACCCCGGCGCAGATCCAGGAACTCCACGAGAAGGTGATCCGCACCTCGCCCCTCTATGACACCTTCAAGAACCCCGTGGACATCAAGATGAGCCACTGAGGCCGGTCGGCGGCCGTTCCTGCGGTGTCTGGTCCCCGCCCCTGGTCATTGGCCGGAGGCGGGGATCACATCTGGTCGAACCCATCCTTCCCCGCCATCACGTTCCAGGGCAGGAGTTCATAGTTGGCGAGGCCCGCCTTGTAGAAGGGGTCGCCATCGCGGAGGGTGTCCAGATCCGCCAGGGGGTTTTCGTCCTGCACCCGCACCAGCCAGGCGCCTCCGAAACGGGGATCCAGGGGGCCCGAGGCCAGGAGGATGCCCTGCGCCTTCAGCGTGCCGAGGTAGGCCCGGTGGGCTTCAGTGACCGTCTCGACTTCGGACAGGGGGCGGCGGTAGCGGACGAGGATGAGGGCGTACATCGGGAGCTTCCTCCGGAGAATCCTCAGTCTCGCACGATGCGGGTGCCCACGGTGGCAGGGTCCTCCGTGGCCAGGGCCTCGGCGGTGGTGATGAGCACTTCGTGGCCGCCCCCCTCCAGATAGGCCAGGGCGCTCTCGATCTTAGGACCCATGCTGCCCGGCGGGAATTGGCCGTCGGCCAGGTGCTTCCGGGCTTCACTCGCCGTGATCCGGTCCATCCAGCGCTGAGTGGGCTTGCCGAAGTCCAGCGCCACCTTGGCCACGCCCGTGAGGATGATGAAGAGGTCCGCGTCAAGCTGGGCCGCCAGCAGGGCGCTGAGGCGATCCTTGTCGATGACGGCCTCCACGCCCACCAGGAAGCCGCTGGCATCGCGGATCACGGGAATGCCGCCGCCACCGCCGGCGATGACGGAGCTGCCGGACTGGAGCAGGATCTTGATGGCGTCCAGCTGGACGATCTCGATGGGTCGGGGCGAGGGCACCACCTTGCGCCAGCCGCGGCCAGAATCCTCCTTCATCTTCCAGCGCTTGGACCGCATCAGCTCCAGGGCGCGGAACTCGGGGTAGAAGGGGCCCACGGGTTTCGTCGGATCCTGGAAACCTTTGTCCTCCTTGTCCACCACCACTTCGGTGAGCACGGAAGTCACGGGCGCGTCGAGCTTCATGAAGCGCAGCCGGTTGATGAGCATGCGCTCCAGCATGTAGCCCATGGAGCCCTGGGTCATGGCGCCGCAGATGTCCAGACTGTAGGGCGGAATCTGGCCCGACCCGGCCTCCTGCTGGATGAGCAGGTTACCCACCTGGGGGCCGTTGCCATGCACCACGCAGAGCGCGTAGCCCTCGGCCACCACCCGCGCCAGCATCTCCGCCGTCTCCCGGGCGTTCTCCAGCTGCTCCTCCTGGAGCCCGCGCTCCTTCTCTTTCAGAAGGGCATTCCCCCCGATGGCCAATAGCGCGATCCGCCGCTGGTTCATCGCGGGCTCCGAGCGTGATTGGGCGTCTCGCGTATCCGCTCAGCGGATACCGAGAGAAGCGCGTTTCCACCAATGGCCAGGAGTGCGATCTTTCGGGTCATGCAGTGCCCCGGGAAACGGGGATTCTAGCAAGGTGTTGAGCCGACGGCCATCACAGTGGACGAACCATCAAGCCGTGCACGAGCAGCCGGTCCCGATCCACCTGTTCGCCCACGCGGAAGGTGGCCTCCCCGGCATCGGCGAAACCGGCCTTGGCGTAGAACCGGATGGCGCGGGGGTTCTGCTCCCAGACTTGGAGCCAGACGCCGTCGTGGCCTGCTGTGGCGGCATGCTCCAGGACGGCTGCCATCAACTTCTGGGCGGCACCTTGTCCGTGCAGCGAGGCATCCACATAGAACCGGGCCACTTCAAGCGGTTTGACGAAGTGGAAAGCCGGGTTTTCATGCTCGGGATAACCGGCCCGGAGCAGGGCATAGCCCAGAAGGGCGCCGTCGTGTTCGAGCACCAGGGTGCAGCAGGCCGGATCGGCCAACTCCGCGGCCTGCTGGCTCAAGCCGAAGGTCTCCGCCAAATGCAGCTCCAAATTCGAAGCGGGGATGAGCCCCGTGTAGGTCTCGCGCCAGAGGCGCTCGCCCAGGATCGCCAGATCCTGGGCATCGGCGGGAAGGGCAGCGCGGATGGGCATCCTCCGAGCTTACCGGAAGGGCGAAAACCCGCTACAATGCTCGTTTTGGCGAGCCTCCATGCATATCCAGGAACTGATCCTCCGCCTGCAGCGGTTCTGGGCCGACCGGGGCTGCCTCATCGGCCAGCCCTACGATCTGGAAAAGGGCGCGGGCACCATGAACCCGCTGACCTTCTTCGGCGCCCTGGGGAGCAAGCCCTGGAACGTGGCCTACGTGGAACCCTCGCGGCGCCCAGCGGACGGCCGCTACGGCGAGAATCCCTTCCGCGTCTACAAGCACCTCCAGTTCCAGGTGATCCTCAAGCCCAGCCCGGCGAAGGTGCAGGACCTCTACATCGAAAGCCTGGAAGCGCTCGGTATCGACCTCACCAAGCATGACCTCCGCTTCGAGGAGGACAACTGGGAGTCCCCGTCCCTGGGCGCCTGGGGCGTGGGCTGGCAGGTGGTGCTGGACGGCATGGAAATCAGCCAGTTCACCTACTTCCAGCAGGTGGGCGGCCTGGACTGCCGGCCCGTGAGCGCCGAGCTGACCTACGGCATCGAGCGCATCTGCATGTTCCTGGGCGGTTACGACAACATCTTCGACCTGGTGCACGGCGAGGTGAAGACGGACGATGGCGTCTTCCCGGTCACCTACGGCCAGATGCGCCAGCGCGAGGAGTTCGAGCTCTCCGCCTACAGCTTCGAGCACGCGGACATCGACCTCCACCGCACCCTCTTCGATGCCTTCGAGAAGGAGGGCTGGCGCCTGCTGAAAGACCACGGCCACTTCCTCAGCGCCTACGAGCAGGCCCTCAAGATGAGCCACACCTTCAACGTGCTGGACGCCCGCGGCGCCGTGAGCACCACCGAGCGCCCCGGGATCATCAAGCGCGTGCGTGACCTGGCCTGCGCCTGCGCCCGGGCCTACCTGGAGCATCAGGAGGGCACGGCCGTGCCTGCCGAGGGCAACGGGAAGGTGGGTGCGAAGTGAGCGCGACTAGGACCTTCCTGCTGGAACTGCACTGCGAGGAGATCCCGGCGCGGTTTCTTAAACCGTTGGCTGAAGACTTTCATCGCCAATTTGAAGCTTTTGTTATTCAACAAAATTTAGGTTGGACCTGCTCATTGATCGGTTTGGAGACGGTTGCTGATCTGGAATCGCATTACTCTTCGTACCGCGACAACCAAGGGAATGCTGTATCTGGTTTGGCTCATTACTCGCCAAGGAAGCTCATGTGGGCTTATTCAAAGTTGCCCGCCTCGCAACCGGACCAGACCGAAACCCAGGTCGGCCCGCCCCAGCGCATGTGCGTAGGCGAGGACGGCAAGCCCACCATCCAAGGGCTGAAGTTCGCGGAGAAGTGGGGCGTGGAGTTCAGCGCCGTGCGCTTCGAACAACCCGCCGGGAAGAAAGAACCTTGCGCGGTGGTGACGATCACGAAGCAGGGCCGCCCCACGGTGGACCTCCTGGCCGAGGCGCTGCCGGGGCTCATCGCAGGGCTGCACGTGCCCAAGGCCATGCGCTGGGGGAACTCGGAGTTCGAGTTCGTGCGTCCCATCCGCAACATCCTGTGCCTCTTCGGCGAGCAGGTCGTGCCCATCGCCGTGGACGGCGTGACGGCCACGAACACCACCTGGGGCCACCGGCTCTACCACCGCGAACATCCCGCTCCGGTGGTGATCGCCACGCCCGAAGCCTATGAGTCAGCGCTGGAGACCGCCGGTGTCGTGGTCAGCGTGGAGGCCCGCCGGACGCGCATCGCCCAGCAGTTGGAGGCGCTCGCCGCCGAGGTGAAGGGCCGCGTGGTGGCTGACGCGGAGCTCCTGGACACCCTCGCTGAAATCGTGGAATTCCCCAAGATCGTGCGCGGCGAGTTCCCGGCGGATTTCCTGGAGCTGCCCAAGGAGGTGCTGGTCACCTCCCTGCGTGAGCACCAGAAGAGCTTCTGCATCGAGGGCCCGGACGGCGCGCTGCTGCCCTGTTTCCTCACCGCCGCCAACCGCACGGATGACCCCGCCGGCTTCGTGAAGGCCGGCAACGAGTGGGTGCTGAAGGCGCGGCTCTACGATGCCCGGTTCTTCTTCGCGGAGGACCGAAAGCTGCCGCTTTCGGCCCGGTTGGAAAAGCTGAAAGCGCTCACATTTCAGAGAGAGCTGGGGAGCTACTACGACAAGACGGGGCGGGTGGTGGCTCTTACCAAGGCCCTGGCCTCGAAGCTCTCCACGGATGACGAGCACATCGACCGGGCCCTGGAAGCGGCCCGCATGGCCAAGTGCGACCTGCGCACGCTGATGGTGGGTGAGTTCCCCGAGCTGCAGGGGGTCATGGGCGGCGAATACCTCAAGCACGAGGGCGCGCATGAGGAAGTCTGGAAAGCCGTCAAGGAGCACTACCGGCCCGTCGGCGCCGACGATGCCATCCCCTCTACGCCCATGGGCTGCCTGCTGTCCCTCTGCGACAAGCTGGACACCGTGGCGGGCTGCTTCGCCGTGGGGCTCATCCCCAGCGGCTCTAAGGACCCCCTGGCCCTGCGCCGGGCCGGCCAGGGCATCGTCCGCATCCTGTGGGAGCGTGGCTGGGCCTTCACGCCCGCCGACCTCATCGCCGCCGCCCTCCGTGCTGTGGGGACGAAGGCCACCAAACCTGGGGCCGAAACCGCCGAGGCCCTCCTGGCCTTCTTCAAGGACCGCGTGGCCTACCAGTTGGAACAGGCCGGCTACGCCGGTTCCGTGCGGCGAAGTACGATGGCGGCTGGATGGATCGACCTCGTTGATCTACGCGGGCGATGTGAGGCTCTTCAAGAGCTCTTGAATCAGAATGATCCGCGACTGGAATTGCTGGCAGCCAATGCAAAACGGATTGGAAATATCCTAAAGGATGAGAACCCTTCTGAAGATTTTGAGCGAAATGTGTTGGTCGACCAGTCCGAAATTGCCCTTGCTGGTCTGCTTCAAGCGGCAGAAGAGACCTTTGCAGGTCAGAAAAATTTCGAGCACCTTCAAAAGACCGGAGAGGTTAGGTCTCCGCTCTCTCTGACTCTGGCGGTTGTTCCTGGCTCGGCCTGGGAGAACCCCTATTTTTCAGGTGCAGTGCACCTTGCAATGCTCGCTGAACCGCTCGAATCCTTCTTTAATTCAGTCATGGTGAAGTGCGAGGACCCGGCCCTCCGCGCCGCCCGCCTCAGCCTGCTCCACCGCCTCCGTCTGGCCTTCCTGCGCGTGGCGGACTTCAGTCTCTGGCAGTAGGAGCACCCATGCACCACGAACGCATCGCGATCATCGACTACGGCAGCCAGTACACGCGGCTCATCACGCGGCGGCTGCGGGAGCTGGGGGCCTTCGGCCTGGTGTACAACTCCAGCGCCACGGCGCAGGAGATCGCTGGGGCGGATCTCAAGGGCGTAATTCTGTCGGGTGGTCCCAATTCGGTGCTGGAGCCCGGCGCGCCGGACCTGGATCCGGCCATTCTCGGCCTCGGCGTCCCCATCCTCGGCATCTGCTACGGGCAGCAGCTTCTGGCCAGGAACCTCGGAGGGCAGCTGCATCGCTCCGCGAGCCGGGAGTACGGCAAGGCGGAGATCCAGGCCATGCCCGAGAGGTCCATGCTCTTCGAGGGGCTGCCCCACGCCCAGCAGGTGTGGATGAGCCACGGCGACCATGTGGAGGTGGCGCCAGCGGGCTTCACGGTCACGGCCAAGACACCCAGCGTGCCCGTGGCGGCCATGGAGGATCCCGCTCGCGGGATCTACTGCCTCCAGTTCCACCCGGAAGTCACCCACAGCACCCAGGGCACACCCCTGCTGCTGAATTTCCTCAAGCACTGCGGCATGGCCCTCGACTGGAACGCCGGCAACTTCATCGATGAGAAGGTGAAGGTCATCCGGGAGCAGGTGGGGAGGGGCACCGTGGTGCTGGGCCTCAGCGGTGGCGTGGATTCCAGCGTGGCGGCCCTCCTGCTGCACAAGGCCATCGGCAAGCAGCTCACCTGCGTGTTCGTCGACCACGGCCTCATGCGCAAGGACGAGATGAAGCAGGTGCAGGCCTACTTCGCGCCCTTCGAGCTCAACGTGATCTGGGTGGATGCCTCCGACGAGTTCCTGGGTTCCCTGGCGGGCGTCACCGATCCCGAGCAGAAGCGGAAGATCATCGGCGGCAAGTTCATCGAGGTCTTCGAGCGCGAGGCCGGCAAGGTGAAGGCCGATTTCCTGGGCCAGGGCACCACCTACCCCGACGTGATCGAAAGCAGCGGCATCGGCGGCGCCATCCTGGTGAAGTCCCACCACAACGTGGGCGGCCTGCCCGAGCGCATGAAGCTGAAGCTGGTGGAACCCCTCCGCGAGCTGTTCAAGGACGAGGTGCGGGCCACGGGACTGGCGCTGGGCCTGCCCGAGGAGATGAACCAGCGGCATCCGTTCCCGGGGCCAGGCCTCGCCGTGCGCCTGCCGGGCGCCATCACTCGCGAACGCGCCACCATCCTGCAGAACGCCGACGCCATCTTCATGCAGGAGCTGAAGGACAGCGGCTGGTACCGCAAGACCAGCCAGGCCTTTGCCGTGCTCTTGCCCGTGCAGACCGTGGGCATCATGGGCGACGAGCGCACCTTCGAGTGGATGTGCGCCCTCCGGGCCGTCACCAGCGAGGACTTCATGACCGCCGACTGGGCGCGGCTCCCCCACGAGCTGCTGGAGAAGATCGCCCAGCGCATCGTCCGTGAGGTCAAGGGCATCAACCGCGTGGTCTACGACATCACCTCCAAGCCGCCCGCCACGATCGAGTACGAGTAGTGGCGAAGCGCGCGGAACCTGTCCGCAAATCGGTGAAGGATGTCCTGGAGGACCTGCGGGCGGGGCACCGCGAGGCGGCTTTCAGCGGTCCGGAATCCGCACTCAAATACCTGCGCCGCACCTTCGAGGGGCAGGCCAGCCTGCCGAATGCCGTGAAGGCCATCGCCTATGATCTGACGGCGGAAGCCCAGGCCCAGTGCGGGTTGTGGGAGGATTGCGCGGCTTCAGTAGCCTCGGCCCTGGGCTACCTGCCTGATCTGGAGGCGGCCTTTCCGCATGAGTACCGCCGGTTGCTGGAGGAGCTGACCTGCTTCGAGCGGGGCATCCAGGCCCACAGTGAGCTGGGGGATTTCCGCACGGCCCTGGAGCTCTGCGAGCAGGCCAGTGCCCTGGGCCTGGGCGCCCACTATGCGGCAAAGCGCGATTCCCTGGCGTGGGCCCGATAGATGTTGCCATCGGCAACCTAACCTGGAACTCCAGTAAGGAGGCTTCAAGGTTTTTTCTGCCCATGCGATGATCGACTGCGACGATCATCAAACATGCGTGCAGTTGAAGTTCAACCCAGGGAAGGTCCATGGGCGACGAAATCCAGGTGGTACCCCAGCAGGTCAGCATCCTGATCGTGGATGACCTGCCCATCATTCGCCTTTCGCTCGAGCGGATCCTCACGAAGGCTGGCTACCGCTGCCGCGTGGCCGAGGATGTGCCCGGCGCCCTCCAGGCCCTGGAGGAGGAGCCCTCAGACCTGGTCCTCAGCGACATCCAGATGCCGGGGGCCTCGGGCCTTGATCTAGTGAAGGCCCTCCAGCCCCGCATCCCCGACATCTCCGTGGTGATGGTGAGCTCCACGGAGGCGACGGAGACGGCCATCGAGTGCCTCCAGCAGGGCGCCTTCGGCTACATCCTGAAGCCCTTCCAGCCCAGGGAGATCGTGGTGCAGGTGAACGCCGCCCTGCGGCGCCGCATGCTGGAGATCGCCTTCCGGGACCGGGAGGCCCAGCTGGCCCGGAAGGTCCGTGAACAGACCGAGCAGATCCGCGCCTCCCGTGAGGAGGTCGCCCTCCGTCTCATTTCCGCCAGCGAGCACCGGGACCACGAGACGGGGACGCACGTTCGCCGCATCGGCCTCTACGCCGCGGAGATGGGGACTCTGCTTGGCTGGGATCAGGAGGCCGTCGAGACCATCCGGTCCGCCGCGCCGATGCACGATATCGGGAAGGTCGGCGTGCCGGACGCCATCCTCCAGAAGCCCGGCGCCCTCACCGAGGAGGAATGGGTCACCATGCGGCGGCATACGTCCATGGGCGCCACCATCCTGAAGGGCTCGAAGGTCCCCTTCATCCAGATGGGAGCCCGCATCGCCATCGGCCATCACGAGAAGTGGGATGGCACGGGCTATCCGAAGGGCTTGAAGGGCAAGTCCATCCCCATCGAGGCCCGCATCACCACCCTGGTGGATGTCTTCGATGCGGCCAGCAGCCGGCGGCACTACAAGGACGCCTGGTCCGAGGACCAGGTGGTGGCACTCATCCAGAGGGGCCGGGGCGTCCATTTCGATCCCGACCTGGTGGACCTCTTCCTGGCGAACCTGGACCGCTTCGCGGCGATCTTCGCCGCGAACCCCGATGAGGAACGCGACGAGGATCCCGGGATCTAGATTTCCTGCGGCGGGGCCTCCTTCGGGACTCTTCCCTTGGAGATCGTGAACTCGCCCAGCATCATGGGCACGGCGGCCTTCAGCATGAGGGTGAAGACCAGGAAGCCGATGGCGAAGATGCCCGCGGCCACGGCGACCTCCGTGAAGGAGGGCTGGTAGACGTAGATGTCGCCCAGCACGTCCGGCGTGAGGCCCGGGATGATGAGGCCCATGCCCTTCTCGATGTAGACGCTGGCATAGATGAGCACGCAGCCGATGTTCAGCGTCACCCAGTTGGTGCGGGTGCGGGGCACGAGGAAGAGGATGAAGGCCGCAAGGCCGCAGAGGATGGAAGCCCAGGCGTAAGGCACCAGGGTGGCGTGGCCCCTGAGGCCGAACAGCAGGTACTGGAAGTACACCATGTGCTCGGTGCCCGAGTACAGCTCCTTGAAGGCCTCCGCCGCGGTGAGGAAGAGATTGAAGCCCATGGTGTAGGCCATGAGTTCCGCGATCTTGAAGATGGCCTCGTCCTTGATGGTGAGCTTGGTGGTCTTCCGCAGCACCTGGAGCAGGATGAGCAGGATGGCGGGGCCCGAGCAGAAGGCCGATGCGAGGAACCGGGGCGCGAGGATGGCGGAGTTCCAGAAGGGCCGCGCCGCCAAGCCGTTGTAGAGATAGGCCGTGACGGTGTGGATGCTTACGGCCATGGGGATGGACAGCAGCACCAGGGGCAGCACGAGCTTCTTCACGTAGTGCCGCTCGGTGTAGGCGCAGAAGAGCAGGTAGGTGACCACGAACCAGTTCAGCAGCAGGTAGAGGTTCAGCACGATCACGTCCCACGCCAGCATGGACTGGGGCCAGTTGAGGCGGCCCACCAGGGGGATGATGTGCCAGAACCGGTCGGGCCGGCCAATATCCACCATCACGAAGCCCAGGCACATGATGAGGGCGCTGATGGCTAGCATCTCGCCCAGGATGGTGATCTCCTTGATGGGCTCCCAGTCGTAGATGTAGGCGGGGATGACCAGCATGATGGCGGCGGCGGCCACACCCACCAGGAAGGTGAAGTTGCCGATATAGAAGCCCCACGAGACCTGGTCGCGCATCCTGGTGACGATGAGGCCGTCCTTCAACTGGCCGATGTAGGCGCCGGCCCCGATGGCGATGAGGACCAGGAGGAAGCCGACCCAGGCGTAATAGAGGAGGCCGCCCTTGGTGACGAGCCGGAGCGTGTCGGAAAAGAACCCCGAGAAGTTTCTCAGCGTGAACATGGCCTCACACCCCGTAGAAGTAGAAGAAGTTGGGTTGGGTGTTCAGGTCTTCCTTGAACTTGAAGACGCGCTTGTTTTCCAGGATGTAGCGGATCTCGCTGTCCTTGTCGAGGAGGTTCCCGAACTTGCGCGAGCCCGTGGGGCAGATCTCCACGCAGGCCGGGTAGAGGCCGTTGCGGGTGCGCTGGATGCAGAAGGTGCACTTCTCCACCACGCCCTTGGGCCGCGGCCGGTTGCCGAGGTAGTGGGTCTTGGGATTGACCTCGTCCGCGGGCAGGTGGGGTTCGCCCCAATTGAAGTGGCGGGCGCCGTAGGGGCAGGCGGCCATGCAGTAGCGGCAACCGATGCACCAGTTGTAGTCCACGACCACGATGCCATCCTTGTCGCGCCAGGTGGCGCCCACGGGGCAGACCTTCGTGCAGGGCGGTTTTTTGCACTGCTGGCACTGGACCGGCATATAGAAGTGGCCCTCCTGAGGCACCTCCTCCGGGTTGTAGTACTGGTCGGCGTGCTGGAGGTTGACGCCCTCCTCCTTGTCCATCTGGAGGACACGGATCCACTGCACTTCGGGATCCCGGGACTGGTTGTTCTCCTTCACGCAGGCATGCACGCACCGGCGGCAGCCGATGCAGCGGCTGAGATCAAGGGCGTAGCCGAAGATCACGCCGGGGATGGGCGGCGTGTTGGCGACCTTCACCTCCTTGCCGTACTTCGCCTTGTATTCTTTCTCCAGGCGATCGATGACCGAGAGGACCTCGTCCTTCGACAGCTCCTTGAAGTTGTGTTGGAGGAATTCCTCTTTGCTGAGCGTGCCGCAGCCGGTGAGAGCGGCGGCCATGGCGGCCGTGGCGGCGCCGAGGAATTCGCGGCGGCTGCCGCAGCCGGCGGTGGAGGTCTCGCAGCCCTCTGAGGGGCACATGGGCTTCTGGTCCGTCATCGGGCACCCCCTTTCCGGGTCTGGATCTGTTCCGGCGGAGTCGGGGCCGGCATGGGTTTCAGGGCCTGGAATCTTGGTGTGTGCGGATTGTGGCAGTTGACACAGAGCAGGTACTGCTTGGCCCCATTCCAGCTGCCGGTGCGCTTGCCGTGGACGCCCACCCGCCAGTCGCGCAGCTTGTCCCCGTGGCACTGCCCGCAGAGCAGGTAGGAGGCGGTGAACGCGATCTTCTCGCCGCTGGCCAGGTGGAGGCTGTCGCGGTTGTTGGCGTCGTGGCAGTCCAGGCACCAGCGGCTCGCGGGGCCGTGGCTGAGGGTGATGTCCCCGTGCATGCCGGTGAGCTCCCGGCGCCGGGTGTCCGGTTTCATGCTCTTCCCGTCGTGGCAGGAGGTGCAGGGGAAGATGCCTTCACTGAAGGGGGGCTTGGGCACCTGGATGCCCTCGGGGGCCGCAAGGTCTTCCGCCTTGGTTCCGGAGGGCGGCTTGGCGGCGGGCGGGTCCGCGAAGGCGGCGGACCCCAGGAGGATCAACAGACCTGCCGCCAGTGTGGACAGAGTCGGGAAGCGCATGGGTGGTTCCTTTCGTGGAGCTGGGCCGCTGGGCGGCGGAGGAATCGGACCTGGGTTCTCGGGCTGATGGCGGTTCGTCATGGGGCGTCCTCCCCGTCTTCATCCACTTCCCGGACCGCCGGATTCTTCAGGAGGCGCGGCGCGAGGATGAGCGTGGTCCCGAAGCCCATGAAGGCGAGGAAAAGGGTCAGGGGGCGCCCCACCGCCATGTCCTCAAGCAGGAACTTGAGGGTGGTGATGGCCAGGAGCGGATAGACCATCCACCGCAGGTCCAGCACGGGCACCCGGCGCCCCAGCCAGGCCAGGGCGATGGCGAGGGCGGACAGCACCAGGGTGCGGGCCAGGGCCAGGCCACCGGGATCAGGCGCCCTGCCGCCGCAGCAGGCCCAGATCGCCAGGGCACCAAGGCCCGCTGCCGCCAGGGCGCCCATCACCTGGATGGCCGGCCGCATCAGGATGGTGACGGGATCCGGGGGCCGGCGGGCCAGGAAGACCGCCAGGGTGGCGAACAGTGCGACCAGGCTGGCCAGGCCTGCCGGAGAGGCCGGGGCTGTCGGCCCGACGGGGTCCATGAATACATGGAGGGCCCAGGAACCCAGTCCGGAGGCCAGAGCGGAGGCCGTCAGGTAGAGGCCGCTCTGGAAGACCAGCACCTTCCGGCGCATGTGGAGCGCGGCCACCATGGCCGCCAGTCCCAGGATTCCGCTGAAGGTGGCGAACAGGGGCAGCGGCAGGACGAAGGGGCCGCCCAGCAGTAGGAAGATCAGGGCCAGGAACGTGAAGAAGTTGAAGTTCGGCCGGGCCTCCTCATGGTCATCCGCGAAGGGGAGGGCGGCGGCGTAGCAGCCCACGCCGGCCAAGGAGACCCCTGCCCCGAGGAGGACCGTGCCAGAACCTGAAGCCAGGGAAACACGCACGGCGCCCCCGAAACCCACCAGGAGAACCAGGGCGGTCTGGATGAACTCGAAGGCGTTCACCACCCGGCGCCGCTGGAGCATCCTGATGGCGAAGCTGCCGATGTAGATCGCCGCGAGGGCGAGGGCCAGGAACAGGGCCCGGTTCAGCGACAGCCCGCGGTAGACGCCCTGGGGGCCTCCCGGCCAGGCGGCGAGGAGGGTGAGGATCAGGACACCGGCATCGGCCGCCAGGGCTGTGGGCCAGCGGAGCCCGTGCCAGCGGCGCCCGTAGGTGAGCCACAGAGCCCCGGCGCCCAGGGCGAGGAACGCCGTGGCGAAGGGTTCGATGGCCCGCCGGGCCATCATCACGATGAAGCCGGAACTCAACGCCGCCAGTGTGGCCATCCAGAGGATGGCGTGGAGATCCCGGCGCCAGGCCACGGCGGCGTGAAGCACCGCGCTGGCGACCAGAATGAAGGCCGCCAGCCCCGGCGCCAGAATGCCGAAGTGGGTGGAGGATTCGATGATCAGCGGGTAGGCGATGAGAATGGAGGCCAAGGTGCGGAAGGCAGCATCCAGGGGACGCTTGGCACGGTGCCCCAGGACGGCCCAGGCGGCCGCGTAGGCGAGGCCGAGGCCCACGCCCGCGCCATGGGGAAGGGTGCCGGCGTCCACCAGGGTCCGGATGAGGTAGGCACCGCCGAGGATGAGGCAGACCCGCCCGAGGAGGCCCAGGATGCGGGTGGGGCTGGGCAGGTTGGCGTCGAGCAGGGGGCCTTCCTCCGCCACTGGCCCAGTCGAGTGAACCGGCGCTACGACCGGCGTTGCGGGGGCTGGCGCTGAGTGCATGATCGACTCCAGGGCTTCGACCCTGGCCTCCAGTCCGTGGATCAATTCCGCCAAGGCTGCGAGTCGGGACTCCGTTCCGGCCGGCGGAGCTTCGCCCGGTGGAGCCTTCAGGGGTGGAACCTGGGCGGTGGACATCGACCTTCCTCCAGGGAGGGGGACCGAATCTGAATAAGGGTTGGTTGGCTCCCATGCTCACCCTGGGGCGGAGGGCGTCAAGTTCGATGAGATCATTCCAATTGGCGCATAAAGAAAACAATGAATAGTGTTATCACATGATCCAACCGGTGCGCTGGCTCCACTGCCGGTGGTCATGGGAAGAAACAGATCGCTGCAAGTGTCGGGACCTTTCAGGTCGATGGGAGAGCATGTGCCCGCCATCACAGGGGAGTCGGGCCTCCGTTAACCTTGAGGGCGGAGCCCCCCATGACCGCTGCCCGATCCGGATTCCTCCTTGCCTGGTTGTTCCTGTCCGCGGTGGGGCTCGCCGCCCAGGACACGACGGTGGTTCTGTTCAGGCATGCGGAACGTCAGTCGATCTTCGACGGAGATTCGCCCCTGGCCGAGGCCGGTCAGCATCGGGCCGAGGCCCTGGTGCCGCTGCTGGCGGGGTACCATCCCGCGGCGCTCTACACTTCGGACCTGCGGCGCACGCAGCAGACCATGGCCCCCACGGCAAGCAAGCTCGGCCTGGTTCCCTTCGTGCGGCCGAAGGACGGCAGCGAGGCCCTGGCGGCGGAGATCCTCCGGGACCAGCGCGGGCGCACTGTCCTCGTCTGCTGGCATCACGACCTGATGAAGAAGCTGGTCCGCGCCCTGGGGGTGAAGGGAGCCGTGCCCTACTGGTCGCTGGATACCTACGACCGGATCTGGATCGTGACCATCCCCGCCCAGGGTGGGGCCCGGCTGGTGGAGCAGAAGCAGCAGCTAGCGCCAGCTCTCGCCGCGGCGTCCTGAAGCGGCCAGCACCTCTTCCGCAGCTCGAAGGCCGTGGTCCTGGGCCTCCTCGAAGAGGGCCAGGCCGCTAAGTTCCGTGTGGGCGAAGTGGATGCGGCCGAAGGGTCTGGAGAGCGCCAGGAAGGCGGGATCCCACAGCAGACCCGGCGCCGGGCGGACCATGGCGTGGCCCCAGCGCATCACATCGAGCCGGGCCACCAGGCCTTCCAGGTCCGGGTGGGCGGGGCGCAGATCGTCCATCACCATGCGCGCGCAGGTGGGCCAGTCCAGGGAGCGCAGGCGCGCCCGCTCGGCCGCGCAGTCGGCACCCGCGAAGGGCCGGTACCAGGTCCAGACCGACGGGCCGTGGTCGCGCAGGCTCTGGTGGGTGGCCGCCACGTAGCCCAGGGCCTCGCTGTCGCGCAGCACGTTGTCCCAGGCCAGCGGAAAGGTGGGTTCCTTGGGGCGCGCCCGCAGGGTGAGGTTGGCCACCAGCCAGGGGGCGTTGCGGATGCGGGCCGCGGCCGGCCGCGCCCCGGCCAGGCCCGCGATGACGTGCTTCGCCACATGCTGCGGCCCCGCAAAGATCACGTGCTTGGCCTTCCAGCCCACCCGCCGCTGGTTCAGGTTGTCCCAGGCGGTGACCAGGAGGCCGTCCTTCTCCTCGCGGATGGCGGTGGCCATCAGGCCGCAGTGCAGCCGGTCACCGCTGGCCCGGCGCAGGTGGTTGATGAGGAATCCGTTGCCCTCGGGCCAGGTGAGCAGGGGCCGGGAATCCTCGCCCGGGCCCTGCTTCCGGGCCGCGAAGTAGAAGAGGCCCGCCCAGGCGCTGGTGGTGTCCAGGCGGGAGCCGTAGTCGTCGCGGCAGGCGTAGTCCAGCAGCCAGCGCAGGCGGGGCGAGGAGAAGCCGCGTTGGTCCAGCCAGGCGGCGAAGGATTGGCCGTCCAGGGCCACGGCCTCGGGCGCGTCCGAGCAGCGGGAGCGCGGGATGCTGAAGGCGGGCCGCCCCTTCACGTCACGGAAGGCGGCCCAGCGGTCCACCTCGCGGAAGAAGGCGTGGTACTGGCGCTCATCCTCGGCGCTGGCGCCGGCCCGCAGGTAGAGCCCTTCCCACCACTGGCCGTAGGCGAAGATCCGCTCCTCGGGAGCGCGCACCGTGGCTTCCTCCGCGAAGACGGGGTCACCCTTGGCGTCAAAGCCTTCCAGCACCCCGCATTCTTTCAGCAGGCGCAGTACCGCGTGGTTGCCGCGGTCCGGCACGGGCAGGTAGTGGGCGGCCCAGGGGAAGGCGCTGACGTGGTTGCGGCCGGACCTGGAGGTTCCACCTGGTTCAGGCTCCAGTTCCAGTACGCGGAAATCATCCAGCCCGCCTCCCGCCAGCCGCCAGGCGGCGCTGAGTCCCGCCACGCCTCCACCCACGACGAGCGCGGTGACCGGTTCGAAGCGCTCCGGATCCGCGAAGGCGCCCCCGCGCAGCCAGTGTCCCAGGGGCAGGTCCGGGCCCACCAACTCGCCCGGGAAAGGGAACTCGGGCTTGCGGCGACAGGCCAGCGGAACCGCGGAAAGGGCCGCGGAGGCGAGGAACTCGCGGCGCTTCATGGTTGTGGGCTCACGACCACCGCCGCCACTCCCGGGCGTAGAGGTGGACGAGCACCTGGTTGTCGAGGCGGTTCACTTCCGTGGGCACCCGGTCCATGTCCCTGGGGAAGGCGAACATGGCGGTGGTGGCCTCGTCCGACAGGTGGCGCAGGCCCGGCAGCACGCGGGTGGGGATGTCGAAATCATGTTTCGAAGCCAGGGCGAAGCCCCAGACGCCGAAGGACGGCACGGCCAGGTGGTAGGGATGCACCTTCAGACCCGCGGCCTCCATGGTGGCGGCGATGCACCAGAAGGATTCCCGCGCCATGAGAGGCGAGGTGCTCTGCACGGCGACCATGGCGTCGTCCGTGAGGCGGCGTTGCAGCAGGCGGTAGAACCGCGACGTATAGAGCTTGCCCAGGGCGTAGGTGTTGGGGTCGGGGAAGTCCACGAAGGCGAGATCGAACGGCGGGCCCGTCGTTTCCTGGAGCCAGACCATGGCGTCGGCGTTGATCACTTTCACCCGGGGATCCTCCAGAGAGGCGCCGTTGAGCTCGCGCACCATGGGCTGCCGCCGCGCCATGTCGGTCATGGCCGGGTCGAGGTCCACCAGCACGATCTCCTGGACCGAGGGATGCTTCAGCACTTCGCGCACGGCGAGGCCATCGCCACCGCCGCAGATGAGGACCCGCTTCGCGTCCGGCTTCACGCCGAAGGCGGGATGCACCAGGGCCTCGTGGTAGCGGTATTCGTCCGCAGAGGAGAACTGCAGGTTGCCGTTCAGGAAGAGCTGGAAGCTGCCCCGGCCACGGGTGAGGACGATGCGCTGGTAGGGGCTGTCCCTGGCATAGACGATCTCGTCCGCGAAGACCTCCTCCTCCAGGGCCAGGGTGAACTTTCCGGCGAACCCCAGGCCAATGGCCAGCAGGGCCATGACGGCGAGGCAGCGCAGGCGGATCAGCCGGGTGGGGCCCAGCTGCGAAGCCAGCAGGTAGGTGGACCAAAGGCCTACAGCAGCGTTCAGCAGGCCGAAGAGCAGGCTGGTGCGCACCAGGCCCAGCTTGGGCATGAACAGCAGGGGGAAGAGCAGGGAGGCGAAGAGGGCGCCCACGTAATCCAGGGTGAGGACGCCAGCGATCAGATCCTTGAAGCGCACCTGATCCTTGAGGATGCGCATGAGGATGGGGATCTCCAGCCCCACCAGCGTGCCCACGGCCATCACCACGCCGTAGAGCACCACCCGGAAGGCATGGGTGTGGGCGAAGGCCTGGAAGAGGATGGGCGCCGAGTACCCGCCCACCAAGGCCACGGCCAGCTCCAGGTCCACGAAGCGCCGCGCCAGCCCCCGCTGGAGGTACTTCGACAGGTACGAGCCCAGCCCCATGGCGCTGAGGTAGACCCCGATCACCGTGGAGAACTGCGTGACCGAGTCTCCCAGCAGGTAGCTCGACAGCGTCCCCGCCACCAGCTCGTAGATCAGGCCGCAACTGGCGATGAGCAGCACGCTGATGAAGAGCAGAGGGGCTTTCAGCGTGGGTTTTGGCAATTCACCCATGGATCGCGGCGGCGATGATGAGGCTGATGCCCAGGATGAGGCTGCCGAGGACGATGCCGAGGGCGATGTTCTGGTCGTCCTCCATCTCCTTGCGGAGGGAGAAGGGCAGGATCTTCACGAGGACGAGCCACACGAGGCCGAGGATGACGAGGCCCAGGATGGAGAAGACGGTGGCGACGAGGAGCTGGTGCAACAGCTGGTTCGTGATCATCACTTGCCTCCGTGAAAGCCGTTGTTGTGCAGGAAGGTGCGGTAGGCGCCCGGCGTCTGGCGCACGCTGGGCGGCAGGTCGGCACGGCGCCGGTTACCGAAGAACTCCCGGCCGAGGAAGCCGTTGGCCACGGTCAGGCCAAAGCCGCCCGCCAGGAAGAGCATGTAGAGGATGCGCATCAGTCATCACCTCCGGAGGCGCCCGCGTTCGGCGCGTACATGCTCTCCTGCCAGCGGCGGCTTTCGAAGGCCGCCATGCGGAACACCATGAGCAGGGGCACGACGAGGATGGCCAGCAGGGCGAGCCCCGGGTACAGCCAGCGCATGACCCCCTGGCGGAGGCGCACATCGATGGCCCGGACGGGCGGCACCTTCCCGTCCCACTGGGGAGCGAGGCGCAGCACATAGCTGCCGGCCGGAACGGCGCTGAGGAAGACGGTCTGGGCCTGGCCGCCCTCGGACCAGGGTTCGCCACCGTCCACACCGTGGTACCAGCTCGACTCCACCAGGAAGAGCTCGGCCACGCCCGTGGTCTCGCTCACCAGGGCCCCCTCCAGGCCGATCCAGCTGTTGTTGACGGGGGCGCTGAGCGTGACGGCCAGGTTCCGGTGGCCGTCCTTGATCTCGATGGGATCGGAAAAGAACACTGGCTCCTGGGCCTCCGCTGCCTGCGGGGCCCCGGGCGCCTGAGGCGCGGCCGGCAAGGGCCTCCGGGTGGGGATGCCCTTGCGCGGCGCTTCCGCAGCTTCGGGCTGGATCCGCGCCAGATCATAGAGGTTCAGCTGCCGGTGGAACAGCTCCGTGTTGCGGTGGGTGATGGATTCCACCATCACCAGGAGCAGCAGCAGGCCCAGGGCCCCCACGAGCCACAGGGCTGATTTCGCCAGGGCGGTCTTGTGGGGATTGGGCTGGAAGGAGGCGATGCCGCTGGGCTCCGGCGCTGCGCCTTCGAGCTTGAAGGCGGTCCAGACCTCAGCGGGTTCCAGATAGGTCGACAGGCTCCAGTTGACCTCTCCGCCGCCGCCCTTGTGCGCCTGGCGCTCGCGGGTGAGGCTGCGGGGCGGGGCCACGAACTCGGCCACCTCCACCCGCTCGCCCTGCTCGACAGCCCAGTAGAATTCGCCCCATACCCCTTCGACGACAGCCTCCACATCCTGGAAGCGCCGCCAGTTGTGGCCCTGCGTCCAGAGGTTCTTCTGGCCATCGCGGACCTGGGGGACTTCGCCCGGAGCGACAGCCACGGCAAGGCTCCAGTGGCCCTCGCCCTGCACCAGCCACTGGAAGCCGTGGCGGCTGTCGAGCAGCAGGTACTCGTTCCACGGATAGTCCGTCCCCTCGACCTTGCAGCTCCGCCGCACCTGGCCGATGCAGGTGACGGGCTCGCCGCGCAGGGCGCCATCCGCGCCCAGGGGGATCACCACGTCCTGGCGCGGCTGCTTCAGGCTCTTCAGGAAGGCGAGCTTCCCGCCCTCGGCCGAGAGCAGGCTGCCGCAGTTGGGACAGCCCACGCGCAGAGTCTGGTCCGGCGCACGCAGGGCCAGGGCGCCGCCGCACTTGGGACAGTTGAGGTTCTGGGCACCCACCTTGGGGGGCTTCCGCGTGCCGCCCTGGATGCCGAGCTCCGCCAGGGATACTTCCCGGCCCAGGAAGAAGAGGGGCGGATCCTCGCCATAGTCGAGGGTGGCGAAGGCGCCGCTGCGGCCCGACAGATCCGCGTAGCGGTAGGTGGCGCCGGGCTCCACGGCCCAGGGGATCTCGCCCTCGGCGCTGTGGAAAGCGGCCTCGCTGACCTCGCCCACGGTCCAGAGGCCATCGGGGCCCAGGTCCGCGAGGCCACCCACCTGCAGCTCCGCGGGGGCCGGCAACGGGCCGTGGGGGGTCTGGGTGAAGGTCAGGTAGAAGCGGCCCTGGGCCTCCGCCAGCCAGCCCCAGCGGCCATCATCCAAGGCCAGGTACCACTCGTCCCAGACACCGCCCAGGGGATGCTTGAGCTGCACCCGGCCCGCCAGGGTGAAGGATCGTCCCGTGTAGCGGCCCGTGGCGCCCAGGCCAAGAGGCGAGCCCGTGTCCACCAGGTCGGCCACCTTGCCGATCAGCTCGGGATCCCGGTTCCGGCGAGCCGCGAGGGCCTTGCAGTACGAGCAGACGGCCACCATGGTCCCGGGCCGGAAGCTCAGGGAGGCACCACAGCTGGGGCAGGAGGCGAGGGGGCTCATGGGGTCCCGTGATTATGCAGGCCGGTCAGAGGCAGGGGAAGATGCGGTTCAGCCCATCGTGGAAGGTTTCTTCCGATGTGAGAAGGCTCAGCACCAGGTGACCGTCGCCGGGAAGGTCGAAGAAGGAACCCGGATGCACCAGCACGGAGGCTTGTTCGAGCAGGCGCAGGGCGCAGACCTCGTCCCCATCCACCGCAGGGCGGCGCAACAGGACGGACCAGCCGCCTTCCACGGGTAGGCGGGACAGGTGCGGATGGACCGCCAGGGCCGCATCCAGGATTGCGAGGTTGGCCCGCAGGCGCCTCTGCACCTGCTGGCGGATCCCGGGCGCCAGGGCCAGCAGGGCCGGGGCGGCGGCCTGCACAGGTGCGGAGACGGACAGATACTGATCCGCCAGGAAAGCCAGGGCCTCCAGGTGCTCTGCGGCGCCGGGTCCGCGCGCGGCGATCCAGCCGAGCTTGAGCTGGGGCAGGGCCGCCACCTTGCTGAGGCCCGACAGGAGGAAGACCGGGCAGTGCGGGGCGGTGTCCCCCAGCGCGGTGGACAGGCGGTCCGCGGGTGGCTCCAGGGCGTAGTCCGCGAAGACTTCATCCACGAGGACGGCGAGGCCTTTCCGGGCGCAGAGGTCTGTGAGTCCGGCCCACTCGGTTTTCGACAGAAAATGTCCGGTGGGGTTGTTGGGGTTTACCACCACGATGGCCCGGGTGCGGGGCCCCACCGCCGACTCGAGAGCCCCCAGGTCCAGGTGCCAGCGGTCGTGGAAATACGAGGGCACAGGCCGGGCGTGCAGGCCCTCCAGCCGCGCCAGCCAGTCGAAGAGCGGGTAGCTCGGACTGGGCACCAGCACCTCGTCGCCGGGATCGCCCAGCAGCTTGAAGAGCAAGGCATAGCCCTCGCTGGTGGAGGCCGTGAGCAGCAGGTCATCGGCCCGGAGGCCGTGTCCGTGATAGGCCGCGATGGCTTCACGGGCGCTCTGTGATCCTTGCGGATCAGGATCGTAGGCCAGCACGGCGGGCGAGGACAGTGCCGCGCGGATGTCCGCTTCGGGGTAAGTGAATCCGCAGCGGGTGGGGTTCGATACCGTCAGATCAAGGACCTTGCGACCCTCCGAACGCTGCCTCGCCAGGGAAGCCGACAGGGCATTCGGCTCGAAGGCATGCGGAAGACGGGAGGAGAGGCGCATGGGACCAGGGTAGACGAACTGCCACCGGCCCTTGTTCCTTGGTGGATAATCGACCTACTCATCAGGAGGCTCTCATGGCGAAGACCCCCAAGGTCGCGGTGCTGCTGGCCGGGTGTGGCCATCTGGATGGGGCGGAAGTGCGCGAGGCCGTGCTCACACTGCTGGCCCTGGATCAGCACGGGGCCGCTTTCCAGTGCATCGCGCCCAACGCGGATCAGCACCACGTCATCAACCACGCCACGGGCCAATCCGTGCCGGGAGCTACCCGCAACATCCTGGAGGAGTCCAGCCGCATCGCCCGGGTGGGACAGTGCCTGGACCTCGCCGAAGCCAAGACTGGAGACTACGACGCCCTCGTGATGCCCGGCGGCTACGGTGTGGCCAAGAACCACTGCACCTTCGCCTTCAAGGGCGCCGAGGGTGAGGTGCGGCCCGACGTGGCTGCCTTCGTACAGGCCTTCTTCGCCGCCGGGAAGCCCGTGGGCGCCATCTGCATCGCCCCGGCCCTGGTGGCCCTGGCTCTGGCGGGCAGGGCTTCCGCGGACCTCACCCTGGGCGATGACGCCGGCTGCGCCGCCGCCGTCAACAAGCTGGGCCAGCACCACAAGGACACGCCCAATGCGAGGGAGATCGTCATCGATGAAGCCTGCAAGCTCGTCACCACGCCCGCCTACATGTTCGACAACGCGCGGCTGAGCGATGTGTTCGTGGGCATCGAGCGGTGCGTGGCGGAAGTGCTGAAGCGGGTCTAGCCCTCACTCTCTCTTCGCGGATGCACCATCCTCCGCAGCGCGGGCGTCAGGATCCGGCTGGCGGCGAGGATGCGGGCGTCTTCGTCCATGGCCTTGATCCAGGAGGCCGCATGGCCCAGGGCCAGGCCCGAATCCGGCAGGGCCAGGCTGCGATCGAGGGCTCGCAGCACCTGATCCGCCACCGGCCCCATTTCGCGCCAGCGGGAGGCGGCGAGGGCTTCGGCCTGGGCCGGGCGCAGAGGCGGCTGGATGAGCGCCGTCAAGGCTTCCATGCCCAGTTTTGGATTCTGGAGGAAGGTGGCCAGCACGCGGCTGTCGGGGCTCCGCCACACCAGGGCCCACAGCGGCCGGGGCGCGTGGAGGGCCAGGCTGCGGCGCTCACCGGTGGTCATGACCGCCCAGAGCTGCTGGAGCTTTTCCGTGGCCTGCTGGCGCGCCTGGGGATGGGCCTCCGCATCCACCGCCACCGCCGCCAGGGCGCGCCAGGGCAGGCGGGCCATGAGCGCGGAGCGCAGATGGGCCGGGGCCTTGGGGTGCTGGGCGATCCAGCGCAGCAGGAGCGGGCGCTTTCGCAGCTCCGGTAGCGCAGCCGCGGCCTCCAGCCACCCCCGGGGCGGTTCCGGATGCCGCAGCAGCCGGAAAAACCGCGGCCACGGAATCTCAGGCGGCAGGGCCCAGGGGGCGGGGGAGGAGGTGGGCATGGCGCAAGTCTAAGGGAATTGAGTCCGGAGTCCGGACTGAGGACTGAGGACTGAAGACCGAGGACTGTTTTACGCCACACTGTCCCCATGGCTCCCGAGTTCACCATCCTGGGTCGTGGCCGTGCCGGCCGTGCGCTGGCGGCGGCCTGGGGGCCGCGGGCGGCGCTGCTGGAGCACGGCGCCCGGCCCGGGGGGCTGGTGCTCCTCGCCGTGCCGGACCGGGCGGTGGCCGAGCTGGCCTCGGCCTTCCCGGGGCGCTGTGTCCATCTGGCCGGAAGCCTGCACCTGCCGGGCGTACCCTGCGCCCACCCCCTCACGAGCTTCGATGGCGCGGCCCAGGATTGGACGGGCACGCCCGTGGCCATCACCGGAGCCGTGCCGGACCTCCTGCGGCGCGCCTTCGGCGACCTGGGTTTCGCGGCCTTCGACCTGCCCGGGGAGCTGAAGCCGCTCTACCACGCGGCGGCGGTGCTCACCTCGGGCCACGCGGCTTCGCTGTGGCTGGGGGCCGAGGCGCTGCTGCGCGCCCACGGCGTGGCGCTGCCGGGCCGGGGCCTGCTGCCACTGGCGGAAGCCACCCTGCACAATGTGGCCGCACTAGGGGCCGCCGGGCGCACGGGGCCCTTCGTCCGTGGTGACGAGGCCACCATCGCCCGGGACGCAGAGGCTCTGCCGGAGCCCTGGCGCACGATCTTCCTGAGCCTGGGGCGAAGCCTCGACTGAAACCATGAACCACCGCTGAGGCGCCATGTCCCTGCTGCTTATCGTTTCGGTCATCTGGGCCCTGTCCTTCGGCCTCACAGCCCAGGTGAGCGGCCTGGGGGCCCCCTTCGTGACCGCGGCGAGGACCCTCCTGGCGGCTCTGGTGTTCCTGCCCTTCCTGGATGTGAAGGGACTGTCCCGGGGGCAGGTGCTGGCCTTCGCGGGCATCGGCGCGCTGCAATTCGGCCTCATGTACCTGCTCTACATCGCCTCTTTCCGCTGGCTGCAATCCTCCGAGGTGGCGCTGTTCACCATCTTCACGCCCCTGTTCGTGACGCTTGCGGCCGATCTCATGCGGGGCCGGATCTCCTGGCTGTTCCTCCTCACGGCTGCCCTGGCCGTGGTGGGGACGGGGATCTGCGTGTGGTCCGGGCTCGGCCGGAAGGGGATCCTCCTGGGGTTCCTGCTGATGCAGGGGGCAAACCTCTGCTTCGCCTTGGGCCAGGTCCTCTACCGGCGCCTGGCCCCGGCCTCGGGCAAGCGGGACCGCGACCTCATGGGCCTCCTCTACCTGGGCGCCTCCGCGGTGGCCGTGGCCATGGCCGCGCCATCCGTGCCCTGGGAAAAGGTGCTCGCCATGGACCTGCGGCAAGCGGCGGTGCTGGTCTACCTCGGCGTGGTGGCCTCGGGGCTGGGTTTCTTCCTCTTCAATGCGGGGGCCCGCCGGACGGACATCGGCACCCTGGCCATCTTCAACAACATGAAGATCCCCCTGGCCATCCTGGCCTCGGGCCTGGTGTTCCGCGAAGCCGTGGACTGGCCGAGGCTGGCCGCCGGCGGGGCGGTCATCGCCTGTGCCCTCGGATTGAATGGCCTCTCTGGAGCACGGCCATGACCACCTTCACGCCGCCGCTGGCCCTCCGGGCTGTAACCCCCGCCGGCTGGGCCGAGGCGGCCCTGGCGGACCCCGAGGCCCTGTTGTCGGATCACGCCCACTGTGAAAAGAAGGCGGCGCTCACGGCCCTGAACCTGGCCAGGCACCTGGGCGGCCAGGCCCGCGCCTCCGGGCTGCTGGCCCGGCTGGCGGACGAGGAGCTGGACCACTACCGGCGGGTGCTGGAAGGCATCCAGGGCTTCGGCTGGACCCTGCTTCCCGACCGGGGGAACCCCTACGCGCACGAACTCCACCGCCTGGCCTCGAAGGGCCTGCTGGACCAGCTCCTCATCGCCGCGCTCATCGAGGCCCGGAGCTGCGAGCGCCTTTGGCTGCTAGAGCGCGCCGCGGCGGGACACGCGACCCTGGGAGCAGCACCCTGGCTGGCCTTCCTGCTGGAGCTGGAGCGCTGCGAGGCGGGCCATGCCCTTGCCTACCGGAGCCTCGCGGAGGAGCGGTTCGGGCGCGAGACTGTCCAGCAACGGCTGGACTGGTGGCTGGACCGGGAGGCGGAGGCGATCCTGACACAGCCCTGGAGATCTGCGGTCCATTAGGTCTTCTGACCACTGGTAGGCCATGGCATCCTGGATGCGTCCTCCGAGGCAGCCAATGTCCACTGTTCCTGACCATGGTCTCAAAGAGATGGTGCCGGTCTTCGGGCCCGATGCGCTCGGGGCCCATGCCGGCGCGAGCTTCCACCAGGCGCTGGCGCGGCTCAGCGAGGGCGGTGACCTCAAGGCCCGCCTGCTGCTGTCCGCGCTCTCCCACTTCGCGGCCAAGGGCTACGATGGCGTGCAGGTGAAGGAGGTGGCCGAGGAGGCGGGCGTTTCCAAGCCCACCCTCTACTACCACTTCGGCAGCAAGGAGGGCCTCTTCCGCCAGCTCTGCCTCGTCTCGCTCTCGGCCATGGCCGTGCGCATCCAGGCCCTGGTCGAGCCCTTCCTGGCGGCTCCCATCCGAGGGGCGAAAGCCATCGATGAGGCCAGCGTGAAGCTCGTCCAGGCCTACCTGGATCTGCTCCTGGAAAGCCAGGAATTCACCGGCTTCATCCTGCGTTCCATTGCCGTGCCGTCGCCGGATTCCGGCTTCCGCGACCTCATGCCCTTGGTCGAGAAGGGTCTCAGTCCGCTGGGGCTCTACATGAACCACGTGTTCGGCACGAGCCTGGAGCAGGCCCGCAAGGAGGTGCTGCTGTTCACCTCCCTGGTGGGGGCCCTCATCGAGGAAAAGCTCCGGGATCCGCAGTACCAGATCTCCGGGGATGAGGTGCGCTGGGTGGCCCGCCGCTGGCTCCACGGCGTGCAGGGCTGAGAGACCTGAAGGAAGGCACCATGGCCAAGCTCGCCCCGATCCGGGCCATCCTCCGTCCGCTGGACCTGCCTCAGCATCTCTTCGAGGTGGAGCTGACACTCCCCGCCGAAGCCCTGGCTTCCGGCGCGGTGGCGGCGATGCCGGCCTGGACGCCGGGTTCGTACCTGGTGCGGGACTACGCGCGGTTCGTGGACCGGATGCGGCTCCAGGAGGGACGGAAGGAACGCCCCCTGGACAAGCTCGACAAGCAGCGCTGGCAGCTGCCGCCGTCGAAGCGGGATCTCACGCTCCGCTATCGCGTGTACGGCAACGACCTCACCGTGCGCACCAACCACCTGGACGCCACCCACGCCCAGATCATCCCCGCCCCCACCTTTCTCTACCTGGAGGGCCAGCTGGACCGGCCCGTGGAGGTGCGCTTCGAGGGCTTCCCCGCGGATTGGAAGGTGGCCTCGGCCCTGCCGCAGAAGCAGGGCGCCCACCTGGCGAAGGACTTCGACATGCTGGTGGATTCGCCCTTCGAGCTGGGCGCGTTCCGCACCCGCAGCTTCAGGACCGGCGGCACGGTCTTCGAGCTGGTCTTCACCGGCCGGCACAATGGCGACGAGGGGCGCATGGCCGAGGCCACCCGCAAGATCGTCGAGGCCGCAGGCGCCATCTTCGGGGGCTTTCCCTTCAAGCGCTATGTGTTCTTCTTCACCTTCACCCCCAAGCTGCGCGGCGGGCTGGAGCACAAAGACTGCACCAGCCTCATCGCCGACAGCCACGCCTTCGACCATCCCGAGGGCTACTACGCCCTGTACCAGCTGGTGGCCCACGAGTTCTTCCATGCCTGGAATGTGAAGCGCCTCCACGATCCCGTGCTGGGCCCCTTCGACTACAGCCGCGAGAACCCCACGAAGCTGCTCTGGTTCCATGAGGGGCTCACCTCCTACATGGAGCATGTGATCGTGCTGCGGGCGGGCGTGGTGCCCTGGAGCCACACCTCGAAGGAGCTGGCCCGGTGCTGGAGCGAGCAGGTGCAGCGCCCCGGCCGCCTGGAGCAGAGCCTTGAGGAGTCCAGCTGGGATGCCTGGATCCGCTTCTACAAGCAGCACGAGTTCAGCCCCAACAGCTCCGTCAGCTACTACGACAAGGGCGAGGTGGCGGCCTGGCTCATGGACGCGGCCCTTCGCGAGGGCAGCCGGGGGAAGGCGGGTCTCATCGATCTCTTCGCGCGGCTCTGGACACGGCATGGCGAGAACGGACTCACCGATGCGGATGTGCGCCGGGCCTTCCAGGAGCTCTCCGGGAAGTCCCCCGCGCCCTTCTGGGACGCCTACATCTCCGGCCGCTCGGAGTTGGATCCGGCGCCCCTGCGCCGCGCCTTCGGCCTGGTGATGGAGGCCAAGGCGCCCTGGGAAGCCCTCTCCGCCGGCGAGATGAAGGATCCCGCGGCCCAGCGGCGAGCCAGGGCCTGGACGGGTCTGGTGCTGGCCTCCAATGGCCCCAGCATCCAGAACGTCATCCCCGGCAGCCCCGCGGCCAAGGCTGGCCTCAGCTTTGGCATGGAGCTCCTGGCCGTGGACGGGTGGCGCACCACGACGGCAGCGGAGGCCCAGCGGGGCCTCGCGGAGCCGGGGCCCGGTGGACGTGTGACGGTGCTGGCCGCAGATCGCGGGCGGGTCTTCGAGGCCGAAGTACCCGTGGTCGAAAGCCCCGAACGCACCTACCGGTTGGTGCCGGATCTCCGGGCCGGAGCCACACAGCGGGGCGCCTTCGCCGCCTCGTATGGGTTGCCCTATCCATCCACTCCCGTGAAGCGGGGCGGGCGCCGGTGAGGATCGCCGCGATCCTCGCTGCCCACGACGAGGCGGATCACATCGGGGCGGTGCTGGAGGGGTTGAGGCCCTACAGCCTCCACCGGGTTCTGGTGGTGGATGACGGGTCCGCCGATCGCACCGGGGCCGTGGCGGCTGCCCATGGCGCTGAAGTGCTGCGCCTGGAACCGGGGCTGGGGGGAGGCAAGGGCCAGGCCATGCGGGCGGGTATCGCCCGGCTGCGCCCCGATGACTTCGACTTCTACCTATTCCTGGATGCGGACGGCCAGCACGATCCAGCCGATCTCCAGCGGTTCCTGGATCATCTGGCCGCCCATCCGGAGGCCGACTTCCTGATCGGCTCCCGGTTCCAGGACCGGGCGAAGATCCCGGCCAAGCGGTGGCGCACCAATGCCCTGGGCACCTGGACCCTGGGGCGCATCGCCGGCGTGGCCTGGGAGGACAGCCAGAGCGGCTTCCGCATGATCCGGAAGAAGGTGCTGGACCGGCTGGAGCTCCGCTCGACCGGCTTCGCCATCGAGATGGAGATCGCCATGAAGGCCTCGGACTGGAACCTGTGTTGGGCCCACGTGCCCATCCGGGCCATCTACCAGCCAGGACCCCCGAGGAGCCATTTCCGGGGGGTGATGGATACGTGGCTCATTGCCTGGGAATCCCTCAAATGCTGAGCTAGCGCGCTGCTGCGGGCGCGGCGGGGGCGTGTGCCTGGAGCACCTTGGGCACGGGAGCCCCGCTGACGGGAGTGACGGCCCGGAGCAAGGCCTGGATCCGGGTCTGCATCTCCTTCTCGTCCACCTTGCCCACCCGGGCGAGATAGAGCGTGAACAGGTCGGGGCTCTCCACCGCGGAGGCGCCGGGCTTGAGGAAGGCGGGGTGTACCGCAGCAATGCGGCTGGCGCCATCTTCCTCGAAGGTGCGCTGGGTGTACGGATGCCGCTGCTTGGCGATCTCCTTCCAGGTCTTCTGATCGCTTTCCGGCATGCCCGGTGTGGGGTGGATGTGCTTGAGCAGGACGAAGTAGTTGTCCTCTTCGTCCTCTGAGAGGCTCACGCGGCGCAGGTCCCAGGCCACGTCCTGTCCCCGCCGGGAGAAGCCCATGTTCAGGAGGAGGAAGGTCTTCGGCGATAGCTCCGCGTGGGAGGAGTCCAGGTCCAGCTTCGCCCAGAGAGCCTGGAGGCGAAGGGAACGGCCCTCCTTGAAGGTGAAGGCCATGTCCCGGAGGGCGGTGGGGAGCTGGTCGCGGTGCTGGAGATACTCCAACCAGTCGCTGAGCTTGCCGCCGTAGGGGACATAGGTGTAGTCCAGGAACTTCGGCATGTCGTAGAGCCAGGGCATCAGGGCGGAGGAGCCCACGAACTTGACGGCCATCACCACGCCCGAGGGAACCAGGGTGGTGTAGGTGAGGACCACGCCGTCGTCGTAGGCCGTGAACCAGATGGCCTGCTGCCAGGGCCGGCCGAAGCGGTCCATGTGGGGCTTGATCTGGTAGGGCTCGCCGAACGAGGTCACGCGGATGTCCTGGCCGCCGACGGTGCGGGTGACCTGGGCGCCCTTGAGCAGCAGATCCATGGAGAGCTTGGGTTTGGCGAGGAGGTCGCCGAGGCTTACGCCGTCCGGGCGGCGCAGCCTGAAGAGGTACGCGCCGTTCGCCTGGGCATAACGGAGGCGGCCGTTCTTCGGGAGCTCGTTGCTCTTGTATTCAAGGCCGGAGAGGCTCCAGGTCTTGGTGGTCTTGTCGCGGAAGATGACCTCGGGATCACCGCTGGTCGGGATATCGCCGATGGCCGCTTCGCTGGCTTCGCCGATCGGGAACAGCTCTGTGCCAAGGCTCTTGAAGAGATCCTCCATGGACTGGATGTAGAACACGGATTCCCGGACCGCGAGTTCCTTTCTGAGGTCGGTGTAGGCGCGGGGCAGGGGGAGGTTGAAGACCCGGTCGATGGCCTTCGTGTTTTCCGGAAACAGCGCGAACGAGAAGGTGACCTTGTTGAAGAAGGCCCCAGTGTTGGCCTTCACCGCCTTCAGCTCTTCGGTGGGCAGGGAGTAGCAGATGTTGTCCTTCTTCCCCTGGACCAGGCCGACCACGCGTCCCTGCGGGTCCACCAGCGGACCGCCGGAATTGCCCGGGTTCACGCCGGCGCTGCTCTTCAGGACACTCCAGGCGCCGCGCAGGGGTTCGGGCAGGGTGCCGATCACCTCCCCGGGGCGGATCACGAGGCCCTCACCATAGGCATTGCCCACGGTGAACACGGTCTCGTTGACCTGGAATCCGGGCCGGAGGTCCAGCCACCGGTCGAAGGTCCGCCCCTTGACCGTGAACCTGATCACGTCCCGCTGCTCGTCGAGCGCGAGGATCTGGTCCACCTCCCAGACATTCTGCTTGGCGTCCCGGATGAAGCAGGTCTGGTAGCCCATGGAGGCATGGACCGGCTTGAATACATGGTGGGCGGTCACCAGTTCCGTCTTCGAGACGGCGAAGGCAGTGCCGATGGAGATGTAGCGGTCCTTGCGGATGTTGAAGGGCACCAGGTCCCAGGGCAGTTCCTTCTCGTACGAAACGGGATCTTTGTCCGGATCGGGGCGGAGGACCACCACTTCGAAGCTCGCCTCAGTGACTCGGGCCTTGACGGCCGGGGAGAGGGCCGTTTCCTGGGCCCGGAGAGGCGAGCAGAACAGCAGGGCCGGGAGGAGGAGGGTGGCGAGGAATCTCATGGGGCATCCGCAAATAGATGGTGGAACAAACCTTCATCCAGCCTGTGGGCGGGTCACCTATGCTTACTGGTCTTGAATGTCAGCAGTGTATCCCAGATGGCCTCTGCCGAATTCGCGGTACCTTGGGCGCATGGATAGCTTCAGTTCTGGATGTCTCCAACAATCCCGCAGGCCAGCAGGGGCCCAGGGCTCCCCTCTGAGGTTCTGGTGAACCCCCTCGACTGGGACCTGGGCAACGTGCCCCCCGGTGTGGCCTGGGGCGGCGTGGATGAGGCGGGGCGGGGCGCCTGGGCCGGCCCGGTGGTGGCGGCCTGCGCGGTGCTGGAGGCGGAGACTGTGCGCCGGTGGGGCCACGTGTTGCGGGGCGTGCGGGACAGCAAGCAGATGACACCCGAGAAGCGCGAGGTGATGGCGGCGGAGCTGAAGGCCATCCTCCCGGCCTACGGCATCGCGGAAGTGGAAGCCATGGCCATCGACCGGGAGAACATCCTGGAGGCCACCATGATGGCCATGCGGCAGGCCGTGAATGAGGTGCCCCTCCGGCCGCGCATCCTGTTCATTGATGGCAACCGCGGGCCGAGGACGGGCCTGCCGGAGCGCCTGGTGGTGGACGGAGATGCCCTCAGCTGTGCCATCGGAGCCGCCAGCATCCTGGCCAAGGCCCACCGGGACGCCCTCATGATCGCCCTGGAGGAGCAGCATCCGGGTTACGGCTTCGGCCAGCACAAGGGCTATGGCACGGCCCTGCACCGTGCGCGGATCGCGGAGCTGGGCGTATCCCCCGTCCACCGCATCAGCTATGCGCCGGTGGCGGCCCTCCAGCGCGTGGACGAGGAGCTGCGGGACGCGCTGCACCACAGCCTCGACCACTGTGCCAGCCTGGCGGAGCTGCAGGCCTGGGTGGGCACCGACCTGCGGCCCGCCTACGGCCGCCTGAAGCTGGTGTGGGTGGAGACGCTGCGCCGCCGCTACGCGGACCGCCTGGCCCGGTTCGCCGGCGGGGATGGTTTCGAATGACGGAAGTGGCCCTGGCCCTGCTCCGCCGGGATGGGCGTTGCTTCCTCCAGCGCCGGGCCGGCTCGAATCCGGTGATGCCGGGCCTCTGGGAGTTCCCTGGAGGGAAGGTGGAGCCTCCGGAGACGCCTCTCGAAGCGCTTCGCAGGGAACTCCTGGAGGAAGTGGGAATGGAACTCGGACTGGCCATCCCGCTGCCGGCCCTGGAGGGTCCCGTGCGTCTTCATCCCTTCCTGGTCGAAGCGCCGGGGCAACCACACACGGACCTGGCCTGGGGATGGTTCACGCGGGAAGAGATGGTGAGGCTGCCCATTCCGCCCGCCAATGCCGAGCTCATCCGCCACTTGGGCCTGGCCCCCTGAGCGGGCGTCCTGACCCGATCTGATAGGCTGGACTCTTCCCCCAGGCCCGGAGCTGTCATGCCGCGATTCCTCGTTCGGACCTTTCTGTTCGCCCTCGCCGCGCTAGCCCTCCAGGCCCAGCAGACCGAGGTGGTGCTGAGCGCCTCCAGCAGCGCCAAGCTGGTGCTGGGCATGGCCCCGCCGAAGGTGTCTGGCCTTGAAGAGGCCCAGGTGGCCACGGAATTCACCGCGGTGCTCAAGCGCGACCTGGACGAGACGGGGGTCTTCGCGGTGCTCCAGGAGCGGCTGCCTGCGGACTCCGCTTCGGCGAAAGCCTGGAAGGAGGCCGGTGCCCAGTGGTTGCTGAGTGTCCGGCTCACGCGGGCGGCGGCGGGTGACGTCCAGCTCGAGGCCTCCGCCCTCGATACGGCCGCGGAAAAGGCGGTCTTCACCAAGCCCTATAAAGCCGACCGGATGGTTCCCCTGCGCCGCCTGGCCCATGCCCTCGCCGATGACCTGGTCGCGCGGCTGACTGGGGAGCGCGGCGTGGCCTCCAGCCGGGTGATCTTCATCCGCCAGATGGCGCCAGGTGTGAAGGAACTGTTCCAGATCGACCGCGATGGCGCGAACCTGGTCCAGCTCACCCGGCATGGCAGTCTCACCCTGTCACCCACGGTGGCGGCGGACGGGCGCCTGGCGTACGTGACCTACAAGGGCGGTGCGCCCGAAATCTGGGGCCAGCGCCGCCGGGATGGCGCGCACGAGAAGCTGTATCCCGCCAGCGGCGCGGGTGGCATGGTCTCTACACCCGTGTGGTCTCCGGACGGGCGACGCATCGCCTTCGTGCAGGGCGACCGGCGCGGCAACAGCGACATCATGGTCTTGGACCTGGAAACGGGGCGCGCCCGGCGTCTGACCGACGGGAACGGTATCAATACCGAGCCCAGCTGGAACCCCAATGGCACACAGATCGCGTTCACGTCGGATCGCGAGGGCGGCCCTCAGGTGTTCCTCATGCAGGATGACGGCTCCAACCTCCGCCGCCTGACCGGCGAAGGGATGTACAACGCCAGCCCGGCCTGGAGCCCCAACGGCGCCATGATCGCTTATGTCTCGCGATTCGAGGGCAAGTTCGATCTTTTTATCTATAAATTGGGCGAAGGGAAGGCCTACCAGATCACGACTGGTGTGAGCACTTCGGAGTCCCCGGCCTGGTCTCCGGATGAGCGCAGGCTTGTGTTCACGAGCAACCGGTTCGGTTCTATGCAGATCTTCACCACCGATCTTTCCGGCCGCCAAGTGGTGAGGATGACGGAGCTTGCCAACTGTCAAAGTCCGAAGTGGACCCGAGGCCGCTGAAAAATAAATGGCAATTTCTGGAGTACTGTCCATCTATACTCAGGCTCATCCAGGAGGAATAATCCCATGAGATACGGAACCTACCTCGTCCCTGCTGCTATCGTGCTCACGCTCGGCAGCCTCGCTTGCAAGCCCCCCAAGACTGCGGAGCAGATCAAGCAGGAGACCCAGGCGGCCTTCAACGAGGGCTACCAGGCGTTCAAGGACGGTAAGGCCCGCGAGACCAATCCCTACTTGAGCGCGAAGGAAGCCAAGGAAAACCCGCACAAGATGCAGGGTTGGTACGACGGCTGGGACAAGGCCAAGGCTGACAAGGATGCCGCTGACAAGGCCGCCGCCGACAAGGCTGCCGCCGACAGGGCCGCTGCCGAGGAAGCCGCCCGCAAGGCCGCCGCCGAGGAAGCCGCCCGCCAGGCTGCCGTCGAGGCCGAGAAGGCCGCCGCTTTCAAGAAGGCCGCTGAGGCCGCCCTCAAGACCATCCACTTCGACTTCGACAAGTCCGACATCAAAGAAGGCGACCGCGCTCTTCTCCAGGGCATCGCCGACTTCATGAAGGCCTTCCCCGCCGCCAAGGTCGAGATCGAAGGCCACTGCGACGAGCGTGGCACCAACGAATACAACCTGGCCCTCGGCAACCGCCGTGCCGCCGCCGCCCTGGCCTACCTGAAGACCCTGGGTGTCGATGAAGCCCGCTTCACCACCATCAGCTACGGCAAGGAGAAGCCCCTCTGCACCGAGGCCAAGGAAGGCTGCTGGAGCCAGAACCGCCGCGGCGAGTTCAAGCTCAAGTAAGCGTTCCGCATCACGCGAAGCGGGGGCAGCTGCCCCCGCTTTTCGTTTAGGATGAACAGGAACCCCGGAGGCCCCATGAATGTCCGCACGCTGCTTCTTCCGGTCCTGATCGTGCTGCTCACCATCGGATGCAACTCCGAGGACCAGCTCCGCCGCGTGGAGCAGGAGGTCGGCGACCTCAAGCTCGAAGTCTTCAAGCTGCGCCAGCAGGTGGAGGACAGCAACAAGCGCTCCGAGACCGAGCAGAAGGCCGCCCAGGAGGCCCGCACCCAGGATCGCCGCTTCCAGGCGGATCTGCAGGAGAGCCTGCGCCAGGTGCAGGACACCACCCGGGTGCTGAACAACCGCCTGAACAGCCTGCCCCGGGCCGGGACGCGACCGGCCGCCGAAGCCCAGCCGGCGGCCCAGGCCGCCGAGGACGAACGCGCCTTCAATGTCGCCGTGCTGGACTACAACCGGGGCAACTACCCTCTGGCCGCTGAAGGCCTCGACCACTTCCTGAAGAGCTACCCCCAGAGCGCGAAGCGTCCGGACGCCCTGTTCTTCCTCGGCCTCTGCCACTACAACCAGCGGGCCTTCGACAAGGCCCAGCAGGCCTTCGACCGCATCATCAAGGATCACGCCGCCTCCCCCCAGTTCCTGCCCGCCAAGCTCAAGCGTGCCCAGTGCCTTCTCAAGCAGGGACTGAAGCCCGCCGCCGTGAAGGCCTTCCGTGAGCTGGTGGACGGTTTCTCCGGGAGCGCCGAAGCCCGCACGGCCCAGCAGGAACTGAGCGACCTGGGGCTCTGAGCGCATGAGCCCGGAAAGCTGGCGCGTTCCCGTCCGCATCGACTTCGCGGGCGGCACCCTCGATCTGTGGCCCATCTACGCCATGATGGGCGGCTGCCTCACGGTGAATGCCGCCGTGGACTTGTGGATCGAGCTGGAAGTGGTGCGCAGCGGTCCCGGCCACCGGATCACCAGCCGCGATCTGGGGATCGATCTGGCTTTCGATACTTGGCCCACGGAGCCGCCGCCGGGGCTTTCCTGGGTGTGGCGGGTGCTGGACGGATCCGGAGCGCCGCCAGCGGCCGTAGCCATCCACAGCCCCGTGCCCCAGGGGTCGGGCCTGGGGGTGTCCTCCTGTCTCGGGGTGGGCCTGCTGGGCAGCACCCTGAACGAGGAAGCCGGTGAAGGTCTTGCCGGTAAAGTTCCGATTTTACGGGACCTGGAAAGTTGCGAACTACAGACCCCGGCGGGCTGGCAGGACTACTATCCGGCGGCCCTGGGCGGGGCCCTGGCCCTCCACTGGGACGGCCCCGGGCCGCGCTGGGAGCGCCTGGAGCCCCATCCGGGCCTGCTGGCGGATCTGGTGGTGTTCTACACCGGCAGGCCGCACCACTCCGGCATGACCAACTGGGAGGCCTACAAGCGGTTCATCGAAGGCGACCGCCAGACGCGCCAGTCCCTGTCCGATATCCGGGGCATCGCTCTGGAGATGGCCCGGGCCCTGCCTTCGGATCCCTCCGAAGTAGCCGCGCTGCTGGAGCGGGAAGGCCAGGCCCGGGTGCGGTTATCACCCGCCGTGGAGACGGACGCCATGCGCGCCGTACGGAAGCGGGGCCACCGCGAGGGCTGGTACGCGGGCATGAAGCCCTGCGGCGCGGGCGGGGGCGGCTGCTGCCTGCTGGTGGTGAAGGATGGGCAGCGGGAAGCCGCGGAGGCGGCCCTGCGGGACATGGGCCTGCCGCCTCTGGACCTGCGGATCACGCCGAAGGGACTGCACAGGCTCGGATGAACGCGGCCGGATCGGGCACCTCGATGGGCGTCTGTCCCGGGGTGGCCAGCAGGTCCCGCAGGCGCTGATCCCGCTTGCCGAGGGGCAGAGCGGAGAGTTGGGCCAAGGGCACCCAGTGCAGGCCCGCCGCCGCCTCGAAGCGCGCCTCGAGACGCAGATGCAGCGGGCTCACGGCCTCGCGGCGATGGGTATAGACCTGGGTCCAGCCGGGCCAGGCGGTGAGGGACGGGGCGCCGGGAGCGATGGGCTGCGCAGGAATCGTCTCCGCATCGAGCGCCGGCCAGCGCCAGAGACCCGCCAGCAGGCCCTTGGCGACGGGGGCATGCAGCAGCACGTGGCCGTCAGCCTCCATGGCCACCAGCCATAGGGAGGAGGCCTTGGGCTTCGCCCGCTTTGCCACGGGCGGAATCTCCTCCGTACGATTGGCGAGACGAGCGAGACAGCGGTCCGCCAGGGGGCAGGCTCCGCAGTCGGGTGTGGGTGTGCATACGGTGGCGCCCAGTTCCATGAGCGCCTGCGTCATGCGGGAGGGGCCGTGGGCCGCGAGGGCGGGAGCGAGCCAGACTCGCAGGTCCACGGCCCTGATCTTGGGATCGCCCTCGATCAGCAGCAGGCGCGCCAGCACGCGGAAGGCGTTGCCATCCAGGGCCGGGGTGGGCCACTGGAAGGCGATGGCACCCACGGCGGCAGCGGTGTACGGTCCCAGGCCCGGCAGTTCCGCAAGGCCCTCCAGATCCCCGGGCCAGCCTTCGGCGGCGATGCAGCCGGCGGCGGCCTTCAGGAACCGGGCGCGGCGGTAGTAGCCGAGGCCCTCCCAGGCCTTGTGGACGGTGTCTTCATGGGCCTCTGCGAGGGCCCCGGGATTGGGGAACCGCTCCATCCAGCGCGTGAAATACGGGATCACCGTGGCCACCTGGGTCTGCTGGAGCATCAGCTCCGACACCAGCACCGCGTAGGGGTCGGGATGGAGTGCGTCGAGGTCCCCGGCCCGCCAGGGCAGGTCCCGCCGCACGCAGTCGAACCAGGGGGCGAGCGGTGCGAGCAGATCGGCTGAAGCAGGCCAGGACATGGGTTGAAGCTATCAGGTATTGGCTGTCAGCTATCAGCTGTCGGCTTTCATTGGTTGATAGCTGAGAGCTGATGGCCGACAGCAAAAGAGCACCGCAAGCGGTGCTCTTTCATTTGGTGCCCGCGAGCAGACTCGAACTGCTACGGCTTGTGGCCACCACCCCCTCAAGATGGCGTGTCTACCAATTTCACCACGCGGGCACGTGGAACAACCATCTTCACCCAAAGCGCGAACGCGGTCAATGCCTCGTTTCGCGCGAGACGAGCCTACTTCTTCGCAGGGGCGGGCGTGGGCGTGTGGGCGGGGGCCGGAGCGGGCACAGGCACGATCGGCGCTGGCACGGTGGCCGCAGGCTTGTCGGAGATCTTCTCCAGCACGGAGCGGTTGCCGCGGATGATCATGACTTCGATGAGCAGCGTGGTGCCGAGGAAGCCGGCGGCCAGCCAGTAGGTGGCCTTGGAGAGGAAGGGCGTCGCGCCCTGGGCGCCGAAGGCCGAGTTCGCGCCGCCGCCGCCGAAGGAGGCGCCGAGGCCGCCCTTGGTGCCGGGCTGTAGCAGGATCGTCCCGATGAGCAGGACACCGAAGAGGATCAGAAGCGCGAGGGCGAGGCCATTCATGGAAACTCCGAACCTCCTAGTCTGGCATGCCCGGGGCTCTACATCCAGAGCCCAGTGAGGCTGGGCGCCTGCAGCGCGCGATGCACGGCCTGGGCCCGTTCCACGAGGCGGATGAAGTCCGAGGGCAGGAGGGCCTGGGGTCCGTCACTGAGGGCCTTCTCGGGGTTGCAATGGGTCTCCACCAGCAGGCCATCGGCTCCCGCGGCCACCCCCGCCAGGCCGCAGGGGATCACGAGGTCCCGCCGCCCTGTGGCGTGGCTGGGATCTACCATGACGGGCAGGTGGGTGAGGGCCTTCGCCGCCGGGACCACGCTGACATCCAGCGTGTTGCGGGCGTGATCGGACCAGGTCCGGATGCCCCGCTCGCAGAGCACCAGGTTGCGGTTGCCCTCGCCCAGCACGTATTCCGCGGCATACAGCCATTCCTCCAGGGTGGCGGAGGGGCCCCGCTTGAGGAGCACGGGCTTTTCGCAGCGCCCGGCCCGGCGCAGCAGGGCGAAGTTCTGCATGTTCCGGGCGCCGATCTGCACCATGTCGGCGCTGCGTTCCACATCGTCGAAGGTTTCGACCTCCGTGGCCTCGGTCACGATGCCGAGGCCGAACTCGGCGCGGGCCTCCTCCAGCAGACGCAGGCCCTCCAGTCCCAAACCCTGGAACGCGTAAGGACTGGTGCGGGGCTTGAAGGCGCCGGCCCGCAGCAGCTTCACGCCGGCCTCGGCCACGTAGCGGGCCACGGTGAAGAGCTGCTCCCGGCTTTCCACGCCACAGGGGCCGCCCACCAGGGCGAGGTCGGGCCCGCCGATCTGCACGCCATGCACCTCCACGACGGTGCGGCCCGCGGCGGCATCCGCACTGGCGAGCTTGTAGGGGCTGGTGATGGGCACTACCCGGCGGACGCCTGCCATGGGTTCGATGCGATCCGGCTTCAACGCCTTCGAGGCGTTCGGCGCCACGATGCTGAGGGCCTCCGGCGTTTCGTTCACCTGGCTGCGGATGCCGGCGGCTTCCAGCAGGGCCAGGACTTCACCCACCTGGTCCCGGGTGGCGGTGGGTTCCATAAGGATGAGCATGCGGCCTCGCGTGGAACCCTGATTCTACCGCTCCGTGGGGGAACGCCGCCTGGACAGGGAGCGGAACGGCCCCCAGACTTGGGCACGGAGGTCCCATGCGGCGCGCTCCCATCCTGTTCCTTGCCCCCCTGATGCTGGTCCTCGGCTGCACGCGGCCCGAGGTGGAAGCCTTCCGGCAGCATCCCAGGCCCGTGAGTGTGTCCGTGAGCCTGCCCTCGGGCTTGGCGGACCGCGAGGCCTTCCAGAAGGAATATGCCTCGGCTTTGCGGGCCCGGCTGGCCACCCGTGTGGTGGTGGTGCCTGAGAGGGTGAAGCCTCCGGTGGGAGCCGCGGAGCTCCAGGTGGACATCCGGGACATCAGCCCGGCACCGGGCCAGCCCAGCCCCGCGACCGTGGGTGTGGCCGTGGGCGCGACGGTGGGCGCCCTGAGCGCCGCTTCGGGCAATCGCGGCTGGAGCGTGGTGGATGGTCTCTTCTGGGGCCTGTGGGCCGGCACCCACGCGGCCATGGCCCAGGAACACAGCCGGGATCGTCTGGGCTACCGGCCCCAGGTGGTCCGGGCCCAGGTCCGGCTGGTGCAGTCTGGGAATCCGGAACCGCTCTGGACCGATGCCGTCGAGCCCGCCGAGGTGGTCGAGGCCATGGATCCGCTGCCGCCCGGATCGCGGGATGACGATGGCCGCATCCGCGAGGAGGAGGCCAAGGGCTTCGCCCGGGTGGTGGTGCAGAAGCTGTCTGCCGCCTTCCAGTGGACCCGTTACGCGGAGCAGCAGTTCTACCAGGAGCCGGCCGTGAAACGGGAGGGGGCGCCGCCCGCGCAACTCGATCCGGAGCCGAAGAAAGACTGATGGAAGCCCAATCGCTCCGTTGCCCCGGTTGCGGCGCTCCGGTACCCCTGGATGCGCCCCAGTGCCCCTACTGCCAGGCCCAGCTGGCCACGGTGGCCTGTGCCGCCTGTTTCGCCATGGTGCCGCTGTCGGCCAGCCACTGTCCCGCCTGTGGCGCTGCCATGGCGCCCCGGGTTCCGGCCGTGGCCGAAGGGTCTTCCTGTCCCGCCTGCGGCAAGCCCCTCGCCGCCAGCCAAGTGGGGGATCTCGAAACCCGGGCCTGCCTGGCCTGCGGCGGTCTGTGGTTGGATCGGACCGTGTTCGAGCAGCTGGGCACCAGCCGGGAGCGCCAGGGTGCCGTCCTGGGGGCCCTTCCCGCGCCCCCGGTCCCGCCGGTGGCGGCCCTGGAGCCGGTACAGTACCGGCCCTGTCCAGCCTGCGGGCAGCGGATGAACCGGGTGAACTACGCGCGCCGGTCGGGCGTGGTGCTGGATGTCTGCAAAGCCCACGGCCTCTGGTTCGACCGGGACGAGCTGCGCCGGCTCCTCGCCTTCATCGCAGGAGGCGGCCTGGACCGGGCCCGGGAACGGGAGATCCAAGAACTGAAGGAGGCGAAGCGCGCCACGGTCCAGATCTCCGGACACCCGGCCTCCTCCTTCGAACTCGGGCAGCAGGGGGGCGCCTCGGATCACTGGCTCACGGCGGCGGGGTTGGTGGGGCTGGCCATGGAGGTGGCCGATCACTTGTTTGGCAGGGATTGATCAGCCCGCCTGTTTCACCAGCGTCGCGAACTTGGCGGGATCCAGGCTGGCGCCACCCACAAGGCCACCGGCCACCTCAGGGATGTCCAGCAGCTCGGGGAAATTTTCGGGCGTGATGCTGCCGCCGTAGAGGATGGGGACCGGGCCGAAATTCAGGGCCATGAGCGTGGCGATCCTCGATTTGATGAAGGCGTGGGCTTGGCGGATCTGCCCGATGTCGGCCCGCAAGCCGGTGCCGATGGCCCAGACCGGTTCGTAGGCCACCCAGAGGGGGGTGGGACCGGTGCGGGCCAGGATGGAGAGCTGGCGGTCCAGGACTTCCAGAGTTCGGCCCTGCTGCCGTTCCTCGAGGGTCTCGCCCACGCAGAGCAGCGGGAGCAGGTTCCAGTCCCGGGCAGCCTTCACCTTGGCCACCAGGGTCTCGTCCGTTTCGCCGAAGAGCTGGCGGCGCTCGCTGTGGCCCAGGATCACGCCGGAGCAGCCGACATCCTGGAGCTGGGCCATGGAGATCTCGCCGGTATAGGCGCCATTCGGTTCCGCATGGCCGTTCTGCCCGAACACCCGCACCTGGCGGCTCCGGAGGCTGTCGGCCACCGGGCGGATGAGGTGGAAGGGGGGCGCGATGGCCGCCGTCACCGAGGGCGATGGGTTGTAGTCCGCCAGGAAGGCCTCGCAGAAGGCGCGGGCCTGGCCGGACAGGAAATTCATCTTCCAGTTGGCAACGACGAAGCGCATGGGCAGTGGCTCTCGGCAATCAGCTTTCAGCTGTCGGCTGTCGGCTGGGGTTGATTGGGTGGAAGCAGTCTAGCGCTGAAGGGCCGCCACGCCCGGAAGTTCGAGACCGCTGAGGAATTCCAGGCTGGCGCCGCCGCCGGTGGAGACATGGCTCATGCGGGAGGCCACACCAGCCTTGTTCACGGCCGCCACGCTGTCGCCGCCGCCCACCAGCACGAAGGCGCCCTTGTCCGCGGCTTCCGCCAGTTCCTCGGCCACGGTCAGAGTGCCGGCGGCGTACGAGGCCATCTCGAAGACGCCCATGGGGCCGTTCCAGAGCAGGGTCTTCGCGGCGCGGATCTCGGCAGCATACGCGGCCACCGTCTCCGGGCCGATGTCCAGGGCCATGCGGTCGGCGGGGATGTTCTGGTCCACGGTGATGGCGCAGTCGGCATCTTCCTTGAACTCGGAGGCGGCCACATGGTCCAGGGGCAGCAGCAGCCGGGTGCCCTTTGCGGCGGCCTGCTTCAGCAGGTCCAGCGCCAGGTCCAGCTTGTCCTCTTCGCAAAGGCTCTTGCCAATCTCGAAGCCCTGGGCTTTGAGGAAGGTGTAGCTCATGGCGCCGCCGATGAGGATGGCGTCGGCTTTGCCCAGGAAGTTCTGGATGAGCTCGATCTTGTCGCTCACCTTGGCGCCGCCGAAGATCACCACCAGCGGTTTTTCCGGATTCTCAGTGACCTTGCCCAGCGCCTTCAGCTCCTTCTCCATGAGAAAGCCCGCGGCCACGCGCTCCTTGGGGAAGTGCGGGACCATCCCGCTCACGGAGGCGTGGGCCCGATGCGCCGCGCCGAAGGCGTCGTCCACGTAGGTGTCCGCCAGCTTCGCCAGGCTGGCCGCGAAGTCATCGTTGTTCTTCGTCTCGCCCTTCTCGAAGCGCAGGTTCTCCAGCAGGAGCACCTGGCCCGGCTTCAGGGCCGCAGCCTCGGCCTCCACGGCCTCGCCATTCACGTAGCTGGCCAGGCGGCAGTCGAAGCCCTGTTCTATGAGCCAGGCGGCCACGGGGGCGGCGCTGAAGGCGGCCTCGAAGCCCTTGCCCTCGGGCCGGCCCAGGTGTGAGGCCAGCACCACGGAGGCACCGCCATCCAGTAGGCACTTCAGGGTGGGTAGCGTCTCCCGGATCCGCGTGGCATCCGTGATGCGGCCCTCCTTCAGTGGCACGTTCAGATCCCCCCGGAGGAAGACCCGGTGGCCCTTGACGTTGAGATCCCGCACCGACTGGAAGCCCATGGCTGCTCCTTGCGACTGGAATCATCCATTCTGACGGAAGAGGGGGCTATCAGCTATCAGCTGTTAGCTTTCAGCCTCTTCTCGAAGATGCCGATCCAGCGGGGGCTGTCCTCGGTGAAGGCATCGCCCCTGTAGGTGCCCATCACGCTGCGCAAGCGGAGGTCCGCGGTGGCAGCCATTGCCTGGAGGGCCGCGGGCTGATAGAGACGGACGCTCTCCATGGCCTCGCGAGTCTCGCCGGTATCCAGCTGCGTGAGCGTCATGCGCTTCACGATGCGGTCGCCTTCGATGGCGCGGCGGCTCATGACCCGCACCCCTGCCCGCTCCAGCGTGTCCTCGGACACCAGGGTGCGCACCACCTGTCCGGCGTTGAGATAGTCCATCACGAGCACGCCACCCGGGCGCAGGAGGCGGCCTAGATCTAGCATCAGCTCGCAGTTCTGGTCATCAGAGAAGTAGCCGAAGGGCGTGAACCAGAGGCAGATGCCCGCGAGCGCGCCGTCTTTCACCGGCAGGATCCGCATGTCGCCGCGCAGCAACCAGGGGCGCAGGTCCGTGGGGGCCATACGGAGCAGGGCCCGGGAGAGGTCCATGCCGAAGGCCAGAGGGTTGGTCCGGCGCAGGATCTCGAGGTGGCGCCCCGTGCCGCAGCCCAGATCCAGCACCAGCCCCTGGCCCAGTTCGGGGGCAACGTGCAGGGCCCGATTTACGGCCAGGCGAGCCTCTTCCGCGTCCCGATGCGCGTAGAGCAGGGCATAGTCTTCGTCGAACCACGCTTCGAACCAGTCGGCCAAGGCAGTGTCCTCTGAAAAATCCAGAGTATCCAATGGCGGAACCCCGTGCCGCACGGAGAAGGCGAAAATGCGGGGTGAGGTACAATGCGAACTGCAAAGGAAAACCATGCAACGCCCTGAACGCCTTGAAGACCAAGTCCACTTCCTCCTCTCCACGATCGTGCAGCGGGAGCTCCGGGACCCTGAGCTGGGCTTCCTGACGCTCACCGCGGTCCGCCTCTCGCCGGATCGCAGCGTGGCCAAGGTGTATTTCACCGTGCTCCCCGCGAACGGCGGCGATCAGGAGGCTCAGGACGGCCTCACCCGCAAGGCCCTGGGCCGCGCGGCTGGCTTCCTGCGCAGCCAGCTGGCCTCCCGCCTCAAGATGCGCCGGGTGCCCGAGCTGCGCTTCTTCCCGGACGGAACCCTGGAAGACGGCAACCACATGGAGACCCTGCTCGCCGAAATCGAGAAGGAGCGGGCTGCGCGGCCCGCGGATCCGGAAGCGGAAGAAGCCTGAATGGTCGAGCCCGGCATCCACCTCGTCCACAAGGCCGTGGGCCAGAGCAGTTTTGATGTGATCCGGGGGTTCAAGCGCCGGGCCTTCGAGGCGGGACAGAAGAAGCTGGCCCTGGGGCACGGTGGCACGCTGGATCCCTTTGCGGATGGGCTGTTGCTGGTGCTCGCGGGCCAGGCCACGCGGCTGATGGAGCTGATGCATCCACTGCCGAAGACCTATGTGGCGGAAGTGGCCTGGGGTGTGGAAACGGACACGTGCGACTTGCACGGGAAACCCGTGGCGGAGTCGGATGCGCGGCCTTCACGGGCCGCCCTGGACGCGGCCCTGGCGCCCTTTCTGGGCTGGACGGACCAGGTGCCCCCCGCCACCAGCGCCAAGAAGATCGACGGCGAGGCCGCCTACAAGAAGGCTCACCGCGGCGAGGAGGTCGTGATGAAGCCCTGTCGCGTCTTCCTGCTCTCCGCCCGCTGGATCGCCCACGATCTGCCGCGGTGCAGCACCCTGGAGCTCACCTGCCGGGGCGGCTTCTACGTGCGCAGCCTGGCCCGGGACCTGGGCCGCGCCCTCGGTTGCGGCGCTCACCTGACTGCTCTCCGCCGCACGGCCATTGGCCCCTGGACCGATCCTGGCGAGGGGCAGGAGCGCCTGCTCACCGCCGCCGATTTGCTGCCCTGGTGCCCGTCGCGCCTGCTATCCGACGAAGAGGCGGACCACCTGAGCCATGGCCGGAGCATCTCTGAGGGGGAGGCTCAGGCTGCCACCTGGGCCATGCCCGACGGGTTCCCCGACCCCGGCGCGCCGTTGCAGGCGTTGCACGAAGGGCGCCTGGTGGCCCTGCTGAAGCCCGCCGAAGCGGGGCTGCGGACCTTCGCCAACCTACGGGGCGGGCTGTAGGGGATAGATCTGCAGATCCTAGGGTTGCCGCCGCTTGAACTGGATGCGGCTCCGGACGGCGAACGGCTTCCCGCCCTCGGCGACCTCCAGGGTTTCCGTGAATTCACTGGGGGAGGTCACTTCGAGGGTCTTGCGGACCTTCCAGGTGGCGGGGGCGGTGTCCAACTGCTCGCTTTCGAAGACGAGGCGGGTGGGGCTGCTCTGGGCCGCCGAGAGGGCGAAGGTGCCGTTGAGGGGCTCCTGGTTGAAGGTGCGGAACAGGAGGACCTTCCGGCTGCCGTCGTACACCAGGAAGCTGGCATGGGAGAACACGGCCCCGTCGAGGTGGAGGGGCTGCGGCGGGAAGCTGGCCATGCTCCGCTCCTGGAGATACTGGCCGCTCAGGATGAAGCGGAAGCGGAGCGACACCGTGCCAGTCCCCTGTTCCCCGGTGGTGGCACCCTGCCATTCCCCGGCCAGGAACCGGACAGGGGACCAGGGGTCGGAGGGCGTGCCCTGGGCATGGACCAGGGGTGTGGTTCCGATCAGACAGGCCAGCGCCAGGGCGATCTTGGTCATGACTTCCTCGAGATGGGCAAAGGAACAGTTTAACCGCTCTCGAGGTGTTCTCAGTCCTGTACTGGCACCCGCGCCGCGAGATCGTCGAGGACGGCCAGCATGTGCTGGCATTCCTCGCAGCTGGTGTGGGGGCTGCCGCAGGGGAAGCCGTCGCTCTGCATGCCCAGGCAGCGGGGCTGCTGGATGAAGCGCACCAGTTCGGCCAGGAGGCCGGTGACCTTGGCGCGGAGCGGGCTGTCCGGAATCTCCCGGAGGGCCATGACGATCTTCCATTCCTCGGCGTTGAGAGTGGTCTGGATGGTGGTGTCCGTCATGGCTGCCTCCTGAAGGAGATGCCGAACTACTTGGCGAGGGCTTCCACGGACTTGATGCCCCAGGCGAAAGCTTCTTCGTTGAGGGGGATCAGGGCGCACTTGTCCTTCAGGGCCACCCGGATGGCCGTGAGCATGGTGTCCTTCGGGAAGATGTTCGTAGCGGCCTGGAGGGCGCCCAGGGCCACGATGTTTTTCACCACGGCCTTGCCCAGGTCGGTGGCGATGCCTGTGAAGGGCACGGGGAACATCCTGATGCTGGGATCCAGCACCGGCGCCTCGGTCACCACGGAGCTGTCGTAGATGATGAAGCCGCCCTTGCGGACCGTGGGGCCGAACTTGGCGAGGCTAGGGGCGTTGAAGGCGATGAGCACCTGGGGATCGGGGGAGCCGGGGTTCAGCACCTCATCCTCGGCCACATGCACATCGGCATAGGACGTGCCGCCGCGGCTTTCCGGGCCATAGCTGGGGATGTGGGTGGCGTCGAAGCCCTCGCTGATGGCGGCGCGGGCGATGAGCATGGCGGCGGTCTGGGCGCCGTCACCACCGGAGCCGGCCAGCTTCAGCGAGATGTCGTTCAGCGCCAGATGGGTGGGGAAGCCCTTGCAGAAACGCTCGGGGTGCTCGGAGGTGGCGCCGGCCAGGCTGAGGATCTTCTCGCCCTTGAAGCAGGGCGGGTTCCGCTTGAACCAGGGGTCGACAGTGATGTCCTTCTTCACGCCCAGCGGGTAGACAGGCTCCATGCACTCCTTGACCCACTTCTCGGTGTCCTCGGGATTCATCTTCAGGTGCGTGGGGCACTCCGCCAGCACTTCGATGAAGGAGTACCCACGGCCTTCCACCTGGAGCTTGATGGCCTTCTGGATGGCCTTCTTGGCCTTGATGCGCTGCTTGGCGTCGTAGAGGGCCACCCGCTCGACGTAGACCGGCCCGTCGAGCCCGGCGATGAGCTCCGCCATCTTCATGGGCTGGCCGTTGTACTCGTTGCGGCCCGCAGGGCTGGTGGAGCTGGTCTGGCCCATCAGCGTGGTGGGGGCCATCTGGCCGCCGGTCATCCCGTAGATGGCGTTGTTGATGAAGATGACGGTGATGGGGGCGCCGAGCTGGGCCGTGGCCACCGTTTCGGCCAGGCCGATGGAGGCCAGGTCGCCATCGCCCTGGTAGCTGATGACCACGCTCTCCGGGTTGGCGAACTTGTGGCCCAGGGCCACCGCGGGCGCGCGGCCGTGGGCGGCCTGGGTGTTGCCCACATCGAAGTAGTAGTAGAGGAACACGGAGCAGCCCACGGGACTCACGGCTACCGTACGGTCCTGGATGCCCAGCTCGTCGATGGCCTCGGCCAGGTACTTGTGGGCCAATCCGTGGCCGCAGCCGGGGCAGTAGTGGGTGGCGTGGCCCTTCAGGCCCTCGCCGTGGGAGTGGCGCTCGAACTTGTCGTAGAAGACGCTGGCCTTGCTCATGCGAGCACCTCCTTCCGGCCCAGGACCCGGGTCATGATTTCGCTCTGCTGGGGCAGGACGCCGCCCATGCGGCGCACGGATTCGATGTCGGGGAACTGGTGGATGCCGGCCTTGCTGAGGGCGAGGCGGATCTCATCCTCCAATTGCCCGGCGCTGGCCTCCACCACCACCAGGCGCTGGGCGCCGTGGATGGCGGCCTTCAGCTCCTCCACCGGGAAGGGCCAGAGGGTGACGGGCCGGAACAGGCCGGCCTTGATGCCCTGGTGCCGCAGCTCCTGCACGGCGCCCTTGGCGGTGCGGGCCGGGGTGTTGCAGGCGATGAGCACCACTTCGGCGTCGTCGCACAGGTAGGACTCGCTGCGCGCCTCCACCTTCATGGCTTCGTACTTGGCGTTCAGGTGGATGTTGTGGGCCTCGAGGTCGGACTCGGTGAGGAAGATGGACGTGATGACGTTCTTGCGGTGCATGGCGTCACCGTAGACCGCCCACTTGGGGATGCCAGGCTTGATCATGGTGTCAGGCAGCTGCACCTTGCCCGTCATCTGGCCCAGGTAGCCGTCCCCGAGGAGGACCACGGGATTGCGGTACTTGAAGGTGAGCTCGAAGGCCAGCATGGTGAGGTCGAGCATCTCCTGGGGTGTGGAGGGCGCCAGCACGATGGCCTGGGTGTTGCCGTGGCCGAGGCCGTGGCAGGCCAGCTTGATGTCGGACTGCTCAGGGGCGATGTTGCCGAGGCCTGGGCCGCCGCGCATGACATCCACGAAGACGCCCGGCAGCTCGGCGCCGATCATGTAGGACACGCCCTCCAGCATCAGGCTGAAGCCTGGCGAGGAGGTGAAGGTCATCGTCGGGAGACCGGCGCCGGCGGTGCCGTACATCATGTTCACGGTGGCCACTTCGCTGACGGCCTGGATGAAGGTGCCGTCGAGCTTGGGCAGGAACTTCGCCATCAATTCGGCGCCCTCGGTGGAGGGGGTGATGGGGTAGCCGTAGACGTGGCGGCAGCCGGCGAGCAGGGCGCCCAGGGCCGAGGCGTACGTGCCCTTGATGACCAGGGGCTCGGTGCGGGGCAGGGGCAGGGTTTCGTCGGGGATGTCCACAGGCTCGGGGGCGTCGCTGGGCTTCACGCCGAAGATCTTGGCCGGGTCTTCCAGCTCGAAGTCCTGGATTTCGCCTTCGTGGGCGGGCCGCAGGCCATAGGGCTCGGGGCAGGCGTCCATGCACAGGCCGCAGGCGTTGCAGTTGGTGAGATCAAGATCCACGGGCACCAGGCCCGTCAGGGGATTGATCTGGTCGCTGAGGGTGATGCAATCCTTGGCACAGGCGTCGAGGCACCGGCCGCAGCCTTTGCAATACTCCGGCAGCAGAAAGGGTTTGGGTCGTTCTTTGAGGGCCATGGAGACTCCATGCAGGGACGCAGGTCCTACTAGGGGGAAGTGTCATGCCCACCCCATGTGCGCGCGGTCACAAGCGGGCCGCAACGCAGACTGCCGCCGACCAGATGGTCGGGAATGGCGCGGGGGCAGAGCGGTCTGTGGGGTATCAGGCCTCAGTCCTCAGGCTTCAGCCCTCAGTTTCCCAACTGAAGACCGAGGACTGAGGACCGAAGCCTGGAAATCACCGATCCCCCCAATGCAGCTTCTGCTGCAGCAGGGCGAAGAAGTCGAGGCCGGGCCGCTGGAGCAGGGTGATGCGGGTCTGGGCCTGGCGGAGGCGCACTTCATCGCCGGGAAGCAGCTGGTGGCCGATCTGGCCGTCCAGGGTGAGGTGGGCGTCCTCCGCCTCCTCCAGGGTGATGCTGATGGGCTGGGACGCAGGCACCACGGAGGGCCGCAGGGTCAGAGTGTGCGGGCAGATGGGAGCGATGACGAAGGCTTCCAGGCTGGGATGCAGGATGGGGCCTCCCGCCGATAGCGCGTAGGCCGTGGAGCCTGTGGGCGTCGCCACGATGAGGCCGTCGGCCTTGATGGGCCCCGCGTCCTGGTCACCCACCCGCAGGTGCATGTCCATGATGCGGGCCAGGGCGCCCTTGGCCACCACCGCGTCGTTCAGCACCGTCTGCCGCGCCAGCCGGCGGCCACCGCGCCAGAGCTCCACCTCCAGCGTGGGACGGCGGTCCGCCACGAGGGTTCCCGCCAGGAAAGCCTGCACGGCGCCGGCGGCCTCGGAGACGGGATGGGCCGTGAGGAAGCCCAGGGAACCGAGGTTGATGCCCAGGATGGGGGTGCCCCGCATGCCCACGCTCCGGGCCGCATGCAACAGGGTGCCATCGCCACCGAGCACTAGGCACAAGTCTGCGACGGGATTCGAGGCGCCCAGATCTGGGTCCAGGTCCAGCCGGGTGGGGTCCAGGCCGGCCTGCGCCCAGGCTTCGGCCATCGCTGGTTCGCCGGTCACGGTCCAGCCCCGGTCGAGGAAGGGCGGGAGCGTGTCGCGCAGGGTGGAACCCAGGTGCGGGGATTTGACCTTGGCCACGAGGATCAGTCGCTGGGGCATGCGACCACTCTAACGCTATCCTTTCTGCATGGCTCCCACCCAGGCATCCTCCTCCACTCCTTCGCGCCGGTGGCTCGGCCGGGCCCTGTGGGTCTTCCTGGCCCTCGCAGTGGCCGGGGGCGCCACCCTGGCGGTGTCCTGGTCCGTGCTCTCGCGGGACGCCGACAGCTTCCTCACGCTGTTCGCCCTGCGGGTGCCCAAGACCATCACCAAGGTGCTGGATCACGATGGCAACGTCATCGGGATCTTCGCGGAGGAACACCGCGTCGTGATCCCCTACGGCGACATCCCCAAGGCCTTCGTGAACGCGCTGGTCGCCACGGAGGATTCGGACTTCTGGGGGCACAGCGGCGTGTCGGGCCGGGGCCTCATGCGGTCCGGATGGAATTTCGTCACCAGCTTCGGCCGTCGCCGGGAGGGCGCCTCGACGCTCACCATGCAGCTCATCCGTACCGTCACCGCGAAACGCCAGAAGCGCCTGGATCGCAAGCTGAAGGAGATCATCCTCGCGCGCAAGCTGGAGAAGGCCTACAGCAAGAAGCAGATCATGGAGATGTACGCCAACGAGGTCTACTTCGGCGGCGGGCGCTACGGCATCGAGGCTGCGGCTGGGTTCTACTTCGGGAAGAGCGCGCCCCAGCTCAACGTGGAGGAGTGCGCCCTGCTGGCGGGCCTGGTGCAGAATCCGAACTGGTACAATCCTTACAATCCCGATCCCAAGGCCCGCGCCGCGGCGAAGTCCCGGCGCAACCACGTGCTGGTCCGCATGGTGAAGGAGGACTACCTCAAGGCCCAGGAGGCCACCCTGCTGGTCGACAAGCCCATCCGCCTGGCCCGGGAGAATGCCCGCGAAGAGGCCGTGGCGCCCTATGTTGTGGAAGAAGTCCGCAAGTACCTCTACGAGAAGTACGGCCGCGAGCAGGTCCTGAACGGTGGGCTGGAAGTGACGACCACCGTGGACAGCTACTGGCAGGAGGCGGCCAACGAGGCCGTGCGGGCCGGGCTGAAGGTCGTGGACCGGCGCCGTGGCTTCCGGAAGGATGCCGTGCAGTTCGTGGCGGACCCCGAAACGACCCAGCTCAACGGCTGGAAGCGCTACTTCGAGACCGGCGATGCCATCCGGGGCGTGATCCTAGGCTGGAAGGGAGGCGTGGCGCAGGTGCGCATCGGCAAGGCCATCCTGGATGTGCCGGGAAGCGCCTTCGCTTGGGCTGGCAAGGATCTCCATAAGCTGTTGCCCCGGGGGGCGGCGCCGCTCTTCATGGTGAAGACCGCGGACGACGGCACACCGAAAACGCTGGAGCTGGATCAGGAACCCCAGGTGGAAGGCGCCCTGATGGCGCTGGACCCCACGACCGGGGAAATCCGCGCCATGGTGGGCGGCTACGACTTCAACCGCTCCAAATTCAATCGCGCCACCCAGGCCCAGCGCCAGGTGGGTTCAACCATGAAGGCCTACGTCTACGGCGCGGCCTTCACCGCCGGGAAGACGCCTGCGAGCATGGTGCAGGACGTCCCGACGCGCTTCCTCGACACCGTGGACTTCCTTACGGTCACGAACCCCGATGGCACTTCGGAGTACAAGCCCCTGCGCGGCGGCGTGAAGCCCTACGAACCCAAGAACTATGAGCGGGATTTCTGGGGCCCCATCCCCATCTGGGAGGCCCTGCGCGATTCCCGCAACGTGCCCGCCGTGCGGACCCTGGAAGAGACTGGCATCCTCAACGTCATCGATTTCGCCCGCAAGTGTGGCCTCACCAGCAGCATCCCGCCCTATCCCAGCATGGCGCTGGGTTCTGCGGATCTCACCCTGAAGGAGATGGTGCGCGGCTACGCCACCATCGCCAACGGCGGCCTCCAGGCGCCCCCACCCTTTTTCATCAAGAAGGTGGTGGACCGCAACGGCCGCGTCCTGGAGAGCCACAGCGGCGCGGCCACGGAGCAGGTGCTGGATCCCCAGAGCACCTATCAGCTCATCCAGTGTCTCCAGGGCGTGGCCAACAGTGGCACCGGCGCGAAAAGCAACGAGCTGGGGTGGCCCGTGGCGGGCAAGACCGGCACCACGGATGACCATACGGACGGCTGGTTCATCGGCTTCTCCACCCGCGTGGTGTGCGGCGTGTGGGTGGGGCTGGACGAGAAGAAGACCATCTTCCGCGGCGCCGATGGCGCCAAGGTGGCGCTGCCCATCTGGGTCGATTTCATGAAGGCGGCCCTGCCCACCACGGCCCGGGAGGAGTTCCAGGCCCCGGCCGGCATGGAGTGGGCGGACATCGACCGCTACACGGGCCTGCTGGCCACTTCCGCGACCGCCGACCGGGTACTCCACCTGGCTTTCAAGCCGGGCACCATGCCCAAATCGGGCAGCGATGCCGACGCCATCCAGAAGGTGAAGGAAGCCCGCGACAAGGCCAACGCCCAGCCCGTGGAGGTCCGGATCTGGGGCCGGCCCAAACCCGTGGAAGAGCCCAAGCCGTTGGATCTGAATGCGACGGATCCGAATTCCTAGGGATAATCCTCAGGCTTCAGTCCTGTGTCTTCAGTAAGAACACGGCGCCCATTGGGGCGCCGTTCTGAAGACTGAAGACTGAGGACTGACTCCCTACTTCTTCTTCCACGCCTTGGCGGGCGCGGCCTTCCAGGGGCGCGGGGTCTCCTTGGTGGCGGGGCGATCCTCCCAGGTCTTGCGGGGACCGGCGGCGGCGCCCGGCTTGGGCTTCACGTAGGGACGGGGCTTCTCGTCGAATTCGCTCCGGGGCTTGAAACTGCCGTCGGGGCGGGTTTTGGAGAAGGCGGAATCAGGCCGGGGCGAATCACCGCGGGCGGCGTTGCGTTCCGCGTAGGTGCGCTGGGAGCGGGGACCACCCTCCTTGCGCTCGCGGGTGGAGTCGAAGCGGGGCTTGGCCTTCTTCTCGGGCTCGTTCGGCAGGTCGAAACCGGCGGATTTCTCGGCCTGGACGAGACCCAGAAGGCCGGCCACGAGCCGCACGGGATCAGCGTCTTTCAGCATCTGGGTGGCCTGGGCCAGGAGGGCGGCGCTGGCGGCACCCTGGATCCCATCCAGGAGCGTGGCGGCCTGGGCTTCGCGAATCTCCGCGGGGGTGGGCACGGCGCGCCAGTCCAGCTTGAGCCCGCCGCGGCGGCCCCAGGCCAGCAGGATGCGGCTCTCCTTCCAACCCACCAGGGCCAGGCTGGTGCCCTTGGCGCCGGCGCGGCCGGTACGGCCACTGCGGTGGATGTAGTTCTCGAGCTGTGTGGGGATGCCCACATGTACCACGAGCGGCAGGCCGGTGATGTCGAGGCCGCGCGCGGCCACATCCGTAGCCACCAGGTAGCGCAGCTTGCCATCCTTGAACTGGCCGAGGATGCGGGTGCGGGTGGCCTGGGCCAGATCACCGTGGAGGAAGGCCGCGGGCAGGCCGGAGACCGTCAGCTCCTCCGCGACCTCCTCGGTCTGGGCCTTGGTCTTGGTGAAGATCAGGGCGGAACTGGGCTGATCGCGAAGCAGCAGATTCACGAGGGCGCGCACATGCTGGTGATCGGGCACCAGCACAGGCGTATGGGCGATGTCCGCATGCACGGCGTGCTCGCCGGCATCGGCCAGCTGGATCTGCACGGGGTCCTTGAGGAACCGCTTCGCGAGCTTGGCGATGGGGACGGGCAGCGTGGCCGAGAACAGGTAGGTCTGGGGGCCTGCGGGCACCTTCGCGAGGATGGTCTCCACGTCCTCGAGGAAGCCCATGTTCAGCATCTCGTCGCACTCGTCGAGGACGATCATGGTCACGTGGCTCAGGTCCAGGGTGCCGCGATCCAGGTGATCCTTCACCCGGCCGGGAGTGCCCACGACCACGGGCGACCCCATCTGCAGGGCCCGGAGCTGGGGCGGGTAGGCCACGCCGCCCACGAGGTTGGCGATGGGCAGCTTGGGCACGAGGCTGTGCAGCTCGGCGCCCACCTGCTGGGCCAGTTCCCGCGTGGGCGCGAGGATGAGGGCCTGGGTGTGGCGCTCGTCGGACAGCCGGTGCAGCAGGGGCAGGCCGAAGGCAAGGGTTTTACCGGAACCGGTGCGGCTCTGCACCAGCAGGTCCCGGCCTTCGAGGCCCGGCTTGAAGGTCTGGGCCTGGACGGGCATGGGGGTCTCGAAGCCGCGTTTGGCCAGGGCGGCCAACAGGGCTTCGCTGCAGCCGAGGGCTGCGAAGGTGGTCTCACTCACGATGTCTCCCGGGGCTATCCCTGCGCGAGTGTGCCGAATGGCAATCTCTTGTTGGCGGACAGCGCCAGCCGGGAGGGGCCCAAACGATCAGCATCCCATGAAATGCCTTGATATTCCAGGAAGAATCGCAGATCAGGCATACTGGTCCATGGCCCTCCCGGAAGATCGCATCCTCACGCTGCCTCTTGGTTCCGATCCAGCCCTGCGCCGGCGGTACATGCTGCTCGACGAGGATCTTCCGGCCAACGTGCGCTTCGGGCTGGTCCTGGAGGTGCTCGACAAGCTGGCGGAGGAGTGCGCCCTCGACTACGTGCGGCAGACCCATCCCCAGGCCCGGGTGGTGACCGCGGCCATCGACAACATCTATGTGCGCAACGCCGCGGACGTCCACCGCGATCTGGTCTTCCGGGCGCGGATCAATTTCGTGGGCCGCACGAGCCTGGAGGTGGGGATCCGCGTCGAGCATGCCGCTGGTGCTGACGGCAGCCCGGCCGCGCACATCGCCTCCTGCTACTTCACCATGGTGGCCCGCAGCACCACGGGAGCCGGCGCGGAAAGCCTGGTCCTGCATGCCTTCGAGCGCGACGATGCTCTGGCGGTGCGGCGCTGGGAGCGGGCCATCGCGCGGCGGGAGGGCTACCGCCAGCAGCTGCACCAGGCCCAGGAGCCCCCCAGCCGCGAGGAATACGCCCTGCTGGCGTCCCTGCACGCGGCCCAGGACGAGCCCGGCTTCCAAGGCCTGATGGCTGCGAACTGCGTCACCAGCGGCTGGGAGCGCACTTATCCCGAGCACGAGAACGTCCCCACCAAGATCTTCGGCGGCCACCTGATCCGCCAGGCGTTTGAACTGTCCTCCATCTGCGCCGAGCAGGTGGCGCCCCACCGGCCCGTGATCGTGGCGGTGAACCGTATCAACTTCGTCCAGCCCGTGCGCATGGGCGACAAGCTCCAGTTCCTCAGCCGGGCCGTCTACTCCGGGAGCACCAGCGTCTGCGTGGAGACGGATATCATCCGCATCAGCCGCGACCGCACCCAGACGAACCTCTCCAACAGCTGCGTCTTCACCTTCGCGAACGTGGACGACGAGCTGCGCCCCCAGCCGGTGCCACCCATCTTTCCCACCACCTACGCCGAGGATGCCCGCTACCTGGCCGCCCACCGGCGCCGCGCCGCACGGCTGGCCTGGAAGGCTTCGCGGAAGCGGTAAGATCGCCGCATGACCACGCTCCTCCTCCTCCGCCACGGCATTGCCGAGGATCCTCGGCCCGGCCAGCGCGATGCGGACCGCGCCCTCACCCGGGAGGGCTGGGCGAAGACCCGCGCGGCCATGCAGGGCCTCGTGGCCCGTGGCTACATGCCCACCCGGGGCTTCAGCAGCCCTTACCGGCGCGCCATGGAAACCATGGTCTGCCTCCAGGAGGCCGCAGGGGCCTTCCCCATGGAGACCTCCCTGATGCTGCTGCCGGAGAGTCACCCCCCTCAGGCGGACCTCTGGCTGCGGGGGCTCGCCGCCGAGGCGGACGGTGTCCTGGTCCTCGTCAGCCACCAGCCCTTTCTCGGCGAGCTGATCTTCCACCTCACGGGCCGCAGCCTTGAGGTGAAGAAGGCCAGTTGCACCGTCATCCGGTGGGAGGACGGCGCCTGGCGCTTCGAGGGGCAGTACCAGCCCTCAGAGCTGAGGCACGGCTCATGAGGCCCCAGCCGACCTTCGCCACGCTGTCTTCGGGCTTGAAGCTCCACTACCGGGTCCAGGGGAATCCCGAGGGGCCCTGGCTGGTGCTGCTGAACGGCCTGCTGTCCGACACCACCATGTGGGCTGGCGTGCTGCCGGGCCTGACGCCCCGCTACCGCGTCCTCACCTTCGACAGCCGGGGGCAGGGGAAGTCCCACGCGCCCGAGGAAGGGCCCTATCCCACCGCCCTGCTGGCCCGGGAGGCCTGGGATCTGTTCAGCGCCCTGGGGGTGCAGCGCCCCTGGCTGCTGGGCCTGTCCAACGGCAGCGCCATGAGCCTGGAGCTGCTCACCACCCATCCCGGCGCCTTCGCCGGGGCGGTCCTCACCAGCGCCATGCCCCGTATCGATTTCGCCATGGCCCTCAAGGCCGAGCACTGGGCCCGCTGCCTGGAGGTGGGCGGCCCTTTGATGCAGTTCGATGCCGTGGCGCCCTTCCTCTGGGGTGATGCCTTCCTGGAGGCCCGCCACGGCGTCCTGCGGGCCTATCACCAGGTGGTGACGGGTGGCGACAAACCCCAGCATGGGAACCTGCACCAGATCCGGGGAATCCTCGGCTGGGACATCCGGGAGCGCCTGAGTCTCATCCAAGATCCAGTTCTGCTGCTCTCCGGTGCCGAGGATCTGCTGACGCCCCCCTGGAAATGCCTGGAAACGGCCCGGCGGATTCCGGGCGGGCGCTTTGAAATCGTGCCGGGGGTCGGGCATGCCTACCCCGTGGAGGACCCCAAGAGATTCGTTACCCAGATTCGGGCCTTCATGGATAAAGTCGACGCCGGGTTTGGCCGATAGAGGAATCTGGCCTACCATACATGCTTCCCCGAGCCACTTCCGACTCGCCCTGCCCCTGAGGTGACCTATGGCCACCCCTTCTCAGTCTCCCGCCATCTTGAGCCTGCAAGAGCTCAAAGAGCTCTCCATCGGCAAGCTGGCCGAACTGGCGAAGGATCTGCAGATCGAGAGCCCGCTATCCATGCGCAAGCAGGAGCTGGTGTTCCGGGTACTCCAGGCCCAGGCCGAGCGCGAGGGCCAGTTCTTCGCCGAAGGCGTGCTGGAGGTGCTGCCCGAGGGCTTCGGCTTCCTGCGCAGCCCCGATCAGAACTACCTCGCCGGGCCCGAGGACATCTACATCTCGCCCAGCCAGATCCGCAAGTTCAACCTGCGCACCGGCGACACGCTCTCGGGTATGATCCGCGCCCCCAAGGAGGGCGAGAAGTTCTTCGCCATGCTGCGGGTGGATGCCGTGAACTTCGATCCCCCGATGATGGCCAAGGAACGCATCCACTTCGATGATCTGGTCCCCCTGTATCCCAAGCACCACCTCCGCATGGAGCGGGATGCCCAGGAGCTGAGCACCCGCGTCATGGACCTGATGACGCCCCTGGGCAAGGGCCAGCGCGCCCTCATCGTGGCTCCGCCACGCACGGGCAAGACCGTGCTGCTGCAGAACATCGCCAACTCCATCACCGCCAACCATCCCGAAGTATTCCTCATCGTGCTGCTCATCGACGAGCGCCCCGAGGAAGTGACGGACATGGAGCGCAGCGTTAAGGGTGAGGTGGTCTCCAGCACCTTCGATGAGCCCGCCACCCGACACGTCCAGGTGGCCGAGATGGTCATCGAGAAGGCCAAGCGGCTGGTCGAGCACAAGAAGGACGTGGTGATCCTGCTGGATTCCATCACGCGCCTGGGCCGGGCCTACAACACCGTGGTGCCCCCCAGCGGCAAGGTGCTCTCCGGCGGTGTGGATTCCAACGCGCTGCAGCGGCCGAAGCGGTTCTTCGGCGCGGCCCGCAACATCGAAACCGGCGGCAGCCTCACGATCATCGCCACGGCGCTCATCGAGACCGGCAGCCGCATGGACGACGTGATCTTCGAGGAGTTCAAGGGCACCGGCAACAGCGAGATCGTGCTCGACCGCAAGCTCAGCGACAAGCGCATTTTCCCCGCCATGGACATCCAGAAGTCCGGCACCCGCAAGGAAGACCTGCTCATCGACGCCGCCAAGCTCGCCAAGATCTGGGTGCTCCGCAAGATCCTCAGCGCCAGCGGCCCCAGCGAGAGCATGGAGCTGTTGGTGGACCGCCTGGGCAAGGCCAAGACCAACGATGAGTTCTTGGCGAATCTCCAGGAGCCGCCCCCGCGGCGCTAGCGCCGCGCGACGCCCAATCCGGCGCTGCTAAGGCAGCGCCGGATTGGAGCGGCGATGGGGCGGCTATCACGCAGCAGTGACCAGGGAGATGGTCGAGGAGGTAGTGGCTCTGCTCGGAATCCGGCTGCGCCGAATTCCGAGATAGGAAACACTTCGCGTTTCCAAAAGGCCTTATGTCTTTTGGGAGGCGCCAGCCCCCCTAGCTCTGAATTTGGCTGCAGGCCAAATTCAGAGCAGAGGCTAAACTGAAAGGTCGTCTGAAAGCCAACCCGTGACCTTTCCCCATTCCCCCTTCCAGATCCGCGATGTCCAGGTGCCGAACCGCCTGGTCATGGCGCCGCTGCACGAGATTACCGACCAGCCCTTCCGGAAGTTCATCCGGGAGGTCGGCGGGGTGGGGCTCACGGTGTCGGAGATGATCAGCAGCGAGGCGCTGATCCGGCATGCGGTGAAGGCGGAGAAGATGATGGCAGCTACGGGCGAGCGGCCGCTCTCCATGCAGATCTCCGGCGGCCGGCCGGAGGCCCTGGCGGAGGGCGCGGCGCTGTGTGAGGCTGCCGGGGCGGACCTGGTGGATCTGAACATGGGCTGCCCGGCCAGCAACGTCACCAAGGGTGGGGCCGGGTCGGCGTTGTTGCGGGACATCCGCCTGGCGGAGCGCTGCGTGACGGCGATGGTGAAGGCCGTGAAGGTGCCGGTGACGGTGAAGATGCGGGCGGGCTGGGACGCCTCCCAGAAGGAACGGGGTGAGTTCCTCGACTTCCTGCACATGTTCGAGGCCGTGGGTGTCCAGGCGCTGGCGATCCATCCCCGCACCCGCGCCCAGCAGTACGAGGGCCACGCGGACTGGAGCATCATTGCCCGGGCCGTGGAGGCGGGCACCTCGTATCCCATCATCGGCAACGGGGACGTGAACGCCGCCGCCGACGCCTTCCGCATGGTGGAGGAGACCGGCTGCGCGGCTGTGATGATCGGCCGCGGGGCCCTCTACAACCCCTTCCTCTTCCGCCAGATCCTGGAGCCGGAGTTCGTGGTGACCACGGAGATGCGCATCGACGCCACCCTGCGGCTCTTCCAGATCCTGCTGGACCTGCTGGAGCCCCGCGAGGCCCTGCACAAGATCAAGAAGATCGGCGCCTGGTTCACCAAGGGCGTGCCCGGCGGCCACGGTTTCCGCCAGAACCTCCACGCCGCCAGCGACCCCCAGGCCCTCATGGCCGCCATCGACGATTTGAGGCACCAGGGCGCGGCCTGAACCTGATCAGCCTTTCTGGAGGTCAGCGCCTGCGCCCGCCGCCGCCGAAAATGGAGCCCATGACGCCGCGGATGATCTGGCGGCCGATGGAGCTGCCGGCGGCACGGATGACGCTCTTGCCGAAGGCCTCGACCATGCTGTCGGAGCGGCGGGCGGGTTCCTTCGATGCCTTGGCCTCCGCCTTGGCCTGGGCCTCGGCGGCCTCCTGCTGCATGGCCGCATCGGCGCGGGCCTTCAGCTTCTCGAAGGCGCTCTCCCGGTCCACGGCCTGCTCGTAGTGACCGGCCAAGAGGGAGGTCCTGATGACCTGCTGCCGTTCCTCGGGTGTGATGGGTGATAGCTGGCTTTCGGGCGGGCAGATGAAGGCACGCTCCACGACGGTGGGGCGGCCCTTCTCGTCCAGCAGGGACACCAGGGCCTCGCCCACGGCCAGCTCGGTGATGGCCGTGGCCACGTCGAGGCCGGGGTTGGTGCGGAAGGTTTCGGCGGCAGCCTTCACGGCCTTCTGGTCGCGGGGGGTGAAGGCGCGCAGCGCGTGCTGCACACGGTTGCCCAGCTGGCCCAACACCTTCTCGGGGATGTCCAGCGGGTTCTGGCTCACGAAGTAGACGCCCACGCCTTTGGAACGCACCAGGCGCACCACCTGCTCGATCTTGTCCAGCAGGGCGTCCGGCGCGTCGTTGAAGAGCAGGTGGGCCTCGTCGAAGAAGAAGGCCAGCTTGGGCTTCTCGGGATCGCCCACCTCGGGCAGCCGCTCGAAGAGCTCCGATAGCAGCCAGAGCAGGAAGGTGGCGTAGAGCTTGGGGGCGTTGATGAGCTTGTCCGCCGCCAGGATGTTGATGACGCCGCGGCCCTTGGCATCCGTCTGCATGAGGTCGTCGAGGTCGAGCGCGGGTTCGCCGAAGAAGGCCTCGGCACCTTGGCTCTCCAGCTCCAGCAGGCCGCGCTGGATTGCGCCGATGCTGGCGGTGGAGACGTTGCCGTATTGGGTCTTGAACTCGGCGGCATGGTCGCCCACGAACTGGAGCATGCTGCGCAGATCCTTGAGGTCCAGCAGCAGCAGGCCGTTGTCGTCGGCGATCTTGAACACCAGATTCAGCACGCCGCCCTGGGTGTCGTTCAGGTTCAGCAGCCGCGAGAAGAGCAGGGGCCCCATGTCGCTGATGGTGGTGCGGACCGGGTGGCCCTGCTGGCCGTAGAGATCCCAGAAGGCCACCGGATAGCCCTTGTACTCGAAGCCCTCGAGCTTCAGCTGATCGACGCGCTCGGCTACCTTCGGGTTGTCGCCGCCGGGCTTGCAGACGCCCGGCAGATCGCCCTTCACGTCCGCCAGGAAGACCGGCACGCCGATGGCGGAGAACCGCTCGGCCATGGTGCGCAGCGTCACGGTCTTGCCGGTGCCGGTGGCGCCCGCCACGAGCCCGTGGCGGTTGGCCATGCGGGGCAGCAGGACAAGTTCAGATGTGCCTTTGGCGATCAGCAGGGGCTCGGGCATGGGGGCCTCATGGCGTTGATGGAACGAGGGTGGTGAAGCGCAGACAGGCCCGGTGCTCAGGCAGGCCCGGCGGCCGTGGCCTCTTCCAGGATGAAGGCGGCGTCAGCGGTCTTGGGTGCCTGCCGGATGGGGCAAGCTTCCACGGGGCAGCGCTCGCAGTAGAGGCGCCCGCAGGGATCCACGTGGGTGTGCACTTCGCCTTCGATATCGGCATCCTCCAGCAACCTCTTCCCGAAGTCTTCACAGAGGTCATGGGCCTGGCGCACGGGGTAGTACTCGGGCACCACCATGTGCACGTCCACATGGGTATAGCGGCCCGAGCGGAAGGTGCGCATCTCATGGACGGCGATGATGTCCCAGGTGCGAACGTGGTTCATGGCCGCGAGCACCTTCGCGAGCACCTCGGGATCCTCCATGTCCAGCAGGGCCTGGGAGGATTCCTTCACCAGCCGGAAGCCCGTGCGGGCCAGGAGCAGGCCCACGGCCATGGCCATGACGGGATCGAGCCACTTGAGGCCCGTGAGCTTCACCGCGAGCAGGCCGGTGGCGATGCCCACCGTGGTCCAGAAATCGGAGAGGATGTGGTGCCCATCAGCCTCCAGGGCCCTGGAGCGCTTCTTGCGGCCCTGGGTGAGGAGGAACCAGCCCAGGAGGCCGTTGATGGCGCCGGCCGCCAGGTTCACCAGCAGGCCCCGGCCCAGGTTCTTCAGAACGACGCCATGGATCAGCCCCTCGGCGGCCTCGAACAGGATGAAGGCGGCGGCCAGGGCGATGAGGCCGCCCTCAAAGGCCGCGCTGAAGTGTTCGATCTTGCCGTGGCCGTAAGGGTGGTCCTTGTCGGCGGGCTTGCCTGCGAAAACCACCGCGCCCAGCGCAAACACGGCGGCCACCACGTTCACCACGCTTTCGATGGCGTCGGATTTCAGGGCCACCGAGCCCGAGAGCACGTAGGACAGGTACTTCAGCCCGAGTACGACGACGCCCGCCGTGATGGACAGGAGGGCGATGCGGACGCGGGATCGCTGTTCAAGGTGTTCGGCGGACATGGCGGCTCCCGCAGGCGTCCAGGTTATCAGTCAAAGTCTTCGAAGAGCCCGCGCTGGAAGCCGTTGCCGGGATCAGCGGGGAAGGGGAAGGCCGCAGGCGCGGACCAGGGGCGATCGGGATCGAAGGGCGGCGGTGGCGGCAGGTCCGGCGGCAGCCAGCGCAGGGCCGGAGAGGGCTGGATCTGGGCCAGCATCGCCAGGGCCCCGGCCTCGGGAGGCACCGCGGGCACGCGCAGCAGGATAGTGGGCGGATGGTCGAGGGTGTCGGGCCAGGCGGCGGGCTGGAGGGCGCGGGCCTCCAGGGGCGCGGGATCCCTGGGATCCGCGGCAAGCCCGGGGGTGAAGGCGCCGGGCGCGGGCGGCAGGGGCAGGCTCGCCCTCCAGGGCAGGCCTTCCCGCAGGGCCTGGCGGCCGAGGAGCGCTGCGATCCTCGGATCGCCACAGGCACCCAGGTGGATGGGCGTCCTCAGCCGCTCCTGAAGCAGGGCTTTCAGGGCCCGCAGCTGGCCGAAGGCCGCCGGCCACGCGCTCCCGGCCCGCTGGAACTCGATGCCGCCCACCAGGGCCAGGCGCCAGCCCGCCGCGCGGCGCAGGAAGGGCAGGTCCACCCAGGCGCCCGCGGACATGCGCTGGGCCAGGCCCCGTTCCGCCGCGCCCTGGGCCTCGGATATGGCGGCAATCAGGGCCTCGCCCGAGGCCAGGGTGGAGAGGGCGCCGAGGGGCAGGACCACCTCTCCCCAGAGCCAGCCGGGGGGCACCTCGTCACCGGGGGCGGGGGTGCCCAGGTCGGGCAGGTGCCAGGCGATGCCGGTCCGCGGAACCCAGCCCACGACACCCTGGCGCCAGGCTTCGCCGAGGGGACCCTCCGGCATCTCCGGAGCATGGAGCCAGCCCCGGAAGGCGCCACCGGGAAGCTGGGCCGCGGCGTCCGGCCCCAGGTGCAGGCTCAGGCCGGGGATGGCGGAGATGGCCTCCCACCAGCCCTGGCGGGATTCGGCGGGTAGAGCTTCCATCCAGGCCGGAGGGTGGTCCCAGATCAGGCCAAAACCACCGGGGAGCAGGGCGGCGAGGTTCATGAGCCGGGCCAGGGCGCGGCCCGGCGCAGCGTGGACCGAGGCCAACCCTTCTTCAAGGAACCGCGACCCCGCCCAGCCTGCCCAGGGGCCGTCCGTCGCGGCGCGCAGGATGAAGCCCTTGCCTTCGTTCTCCGTCACCGGGTCCCCCTGGCTGCGGTTTCCAGGGCCACGGGCAGGGGCGCGAACATGGGCCGGCCCACACCACCGGGGGAGAAGGCCAGATCCCAGCGTTCCCGCAGGCGGCGGGCGGCTTCCCGGGCGGCGGCGCGATCGCCCAGCCCCCGCAGGCACAAGCCCAGCCAGGAAGCCGACAGGAGGCAGCCTGTGCCCCGGCGCTGGCCCGGCAGGCGCGGCGCGGCCTCCAGGGCCTCGATGCCCGTCCGGGTGATCCACAGATCCTGCACTTGGTCCCCCGGGGCATGGCCGCCCTTGAGCCACACGGCCTGGGCGCCGGCCTCCAGCCAGGGCGTGGCCAGTGCCTCGGGCGCCGCCCCCCGGATGGCCTCCGGGGGCAGACCGGCGAAGGCGGCAGCCTCGCCCCGGTTGGGGCTCACCACCCAGCCGCCCATGGGCAGTAGGTCCGCGGCCATGCGGCGAAGGTCCCCGCCATCGTGCAGGCCCACGCCGGCGCTGGGGGCCAGGATGGGATCCCAGATGCGCAGGGGGGGCGCGAGGTGGCGCAGGGTGGCGCAGAGCCGCCTGAAGGTATCCGGCTCCAGCGCGCAGAGGCTGATCTTCACGCCCCAGCGACCCGCCAGGTGGGGGGCGAGGGTTTCAAGGCGCTGGACCGGGTCCAGGCCCGGGGCCTCGATCCGTGTGCAGGCCAGGCCGTTCTGGAGGGTCTCCGCCAGGCTCACCGCCATGGGCTGGCAGCCCAGCTCCGCCAGAGTGAGGGCATCGCGCAGGAGGCCCGCCCCTGCGGACGGGTCCATCCCGCCCAGGCACAGGGCGACCGGCGGGGCGCTGGAGCGGGTGGCATTCATGGCGAAGTCCCAGGATGACACAGGAGGGGGGCCCGGCGCTCATCCTCGGAATCACCTGCATCGCAAAGAAAGACGGGGTTTACGGCGACCCAGTCCCGGGAAGACCAGGGATCGGGCCCATTGCGGGTTCCGAAGGGGGTTGGCCCATTAATATATAAAAAAAGCGCTTTGACATGAAACAGGACCCGCCGAGGCGGGTCCTGAGATCCTGGTGTCCGGCCGGAGCCGGTCAGCCTGGTCCTACTTGCGCTTCTTGCCGCCCTTGCCGTTGACTTCGTCAGCCAGCTTCTTGCCGGGCTTGAACTTGGCGACCTTCTTGGCAGCGATCTTGATGGGCTTGTTGTCGCGGGGGTTGCGGCCAGTGCGGGCGCCGCGGTTGGCGACGGAGAAGGTGCCGAAGCCCACGAGGGTGACCTTGTCGCCAGCGCGCAGGGCGGAAGCGATGCCACCAAGCACCTGGTCCAGGGCCGCAGCGGCCTGGGCCTTGGTGATACCGGCCTTGTCGGCGACGGCGCTGACCAGTTCAGCCTTGTTCATGGAAACCTCCGAATTTGGGGAACTGTGTCCCCGGGTTGAGGAAAACGGAATCGGCTCCACATGGAGACGACCGCACCTGCTAAGTTTTCGAACATCATTGGCCCGGAAAGGCCGATGAATACTGTATTTCCTAAACTGCCAAGAAGCTACGCCGCAGACGTAGCGTGGTCAAGGCTTTTCTTTGAAAAAAAATCGGAGATCGGCATCGCTGGGGGCTCTGGGGTGGCATGGAACATCCGGATGGCCGGAAATACTGAAACCTAAGTCCCATGTATATCGCAGATCACCGTAGAACGGGCCATTGGAGATGAGCCTTCCCGCGGAAGGCCTGCTGGGGGCCACTTCACGGCCTGAGAGCGCCTAACAAAACCTCAGGCGGCCCGCGCGAATTTGCAGACACCCTCTAAGAGTGCCTAACAAAACCCCCACGGGGCCGCGCGAGGGTCGCCGGGCGAGCGAGGCGAGGAACGCGAGGGAGGCTCCGGCTCCACGAGCCTCAGGCGAGTGGGAGGCATGCAAAGCGTGCCGTCAGACGGAGGGCGTAGCGGCATCGCCCTCCACCTGACAGGCCCTGCCCCGCAGGGCCCTCCCGCTCGCAAGCTCGCGGAGGTGGAGCCTCCCCGCCGGCCCTCGCCCGGAGGGAGAAAGCCAGGTGGGCGCCCCGCGGCGTCACGGCCCTTGAACGATGTCCCGCATCGCCCTGCGGGCTCTTCCTTGCGGTGCATCCCACCTGGCTTTCTCGCGGCCCTGTCGGGGTTTTGTTAGGCACTCTAAGATGAATCCCATGACGCACTCCTACTTCCTCACCGTGGCCTATGCGGGCGGGGGCTTCCACGGCTGGCAGATCCAGACGAGCCTGCGAAGCGGGCAGGGGGATCTGTGGAAGGCGCTGCGGGCCTTCGATCCGGAGGCGCCCATGCCCCAGGGCACGGGGCGGACGGATGCGGGTGTGCATGCCCGCGCCCAGGGGGTGCTGATCCACACGGTCCGGGCCTGGGATCCGTATCGCCTCCTGGCGGCGCTGAACGCGCACCTGCCGAAGGACATCCGGGTGATGCAGGCGCGGCCCGCCCCGGAGGGGTTCTTCCCGCGGCAGCACGCGGTGGCCAAGCGTTACATCTACAGACTGGGCTTGGGACCGGCGGAGGATCCTCTGCTGGCATCCTTCCGCTGGCACCTCCACCAGGCTGCGCCCCTCGACTTCGCCGCCATGGCGGAGGCGGTGCCTCCCCTGCTTGGCACCCACGATTTCACCAGCTTCCGCTGCTCAGAATGTGCCGCGAAGACGCCCGTGCGAACGCTGCATGGCATCCGGCTCATTCCGGGAGACGGCTGCGCGGAGCTCCTTTTCGAGGGGAGCAGCTTCCTCATGCACCAGGTCCGCATCCTGACTGGCACGCTGGTGGAGGTGGGAAAGGGGCGGCGGAGGCCGGATTCCCTCGGTGCCGTGCTGGCTGCCAGGGATCGCACTCAGGCCGGCCTCACCGCCCCGCCAGAAGGTCTCTGCCTGGAGAAGGTCTGGTACGAAGCCCGGTGGGGCATGGGCGAACCCAGCCCTTTCGGGGAACGGGATTGAGGCAGTCTGCAGTCTTCAGTCTTCAGTCCTCAGGAGCCGCTTCCTGTTGCGGCGCTTTGCGCCGCGCCAGTTTTTTGCATTGGCGCCGCCCCACCTGTCGGGGTGGCCTCACCCAAAGGCAAATCAATGAGCGACCGAAGGCCGCCTCAGGAATCTTTTACTGAAGACTGAGGACTCAATCCAGATAAAACCCGACGCCCTGCCAGACCTTGAAGTGGGTCTTGCCGTCCTTCGAGGCGGCCGGGTCGAATACGAGCTTCTTCGCGGCTTCCACACAGGCTTCGCCGGCCTCCTTCTCGTCCACCCCGTCGCCCGGAAGGCTCTGGATCAGGCGCGACGCGACGACCTCGCCCTTCTCGTTGATCAGGACGTTCACCACGACGACACCCTTGGGCCGGCCGGAGAAGAACCCCGAAGACTTCAGCCGTGGGACCACCCGGTTCAGGTTGAGGGGGCGGGCGGGTTTGATCTCCGGGGACATCACAACCAGATCCCCCTCCGCCGGGACGGCGCTCACCTTGCTACGGAATTCCTCGTTCTCCGCCTTGAGCTTCGCCGCCTCGGCCTTGGCCTCCTCGGCTTCCTGTCTGGCGGTCTTGAGGTCCTTCAACATGGCGTCACCGCCGCCTTGGTTTTCCTGGAGGGTGGCGCGGACCTGCTCCGCCTCCCTGCGGGCGGCCTCCGCCTCCGCCCGGGACAAGTCCCGGGCTTTCTGGGCGGCGGCCAGTTCCTGCTGGATGTCCTCGGTGGCTGCCAGGCGCTGCTTGAGGTCGTCCCGCTCTTCCGTGAGCCGCGCGACCTGGGCCTGGAGCTGGGCTGGCGTGGGCTTCTTCGCCGCGGCGAGGGGCAGGGTGATCAACAGCAGGGCAAGGGCGATGCGCATGGCGCCTCCGGATTGGGAGGGGTCAGCGCAGGACGAGCGACTGATCTCCCCCCTGGGCGGGTTTCGACGTCTTGAGAATCCCACGCTTGATGAGCCGGGAGAAGATGGCGAGGCATTCCTGCTGCTCGAAAGGCGCGATGGTGAGGATGTCGCGGATGGACCACAGGCCGTTCACCCGGCTGGCCAGGAAGGCCTCATTGGAACCGAGGTCGGTGGTCATCAGCTCGTCCAGGCTCACCGCCAGTTCGGGGACCAGCTCCTGATCCAGCTTCCGGTCATCCAGGAGATCCTGGACCACGGCCATCATCCGGCCGGCGTCCGCGTGCCGGGGCTGATCCTTGAGGATGCCCCGTAGCTCCTCCTGGGCCTCCTGCAGCTTCTGCTTCTCCACGAGGGCACGGGCCCGCTGAAGCTGGAGGCTCGGGTTCTCCCCCAGCCCTCCGCCGGCGTTCACGATGCGCACCAGGCCCTTCTCGTGAAGGTCGAAGAGCAGTTTGTTGATCTTGAACTCGGGCATCCGGATATCCAGCACCAGCTGGTCCACGCGGATCTTCCCATCCAGCCGCCCCAGAATGTCGGCATCCTCGGAGGCCAAGGGCAGGCGCTCGGCGATGGCCTCGGAAACCGGCGCCAGCACGGCATCGCCACCCTTGATGATCCTCCGGATGCGCTTCCAGTCGTCCATCCGGCGCGCGCCCTCCAGCACGATGCCGGTGACGTCGAGGCTGAGCAGCATGGACTTCTGGTGGGCAGCGGCGCCGTCGTGGAATTCGAAGCTGCCCACGCTCCAGAGGAAGGTGTCGTAGATGCTCTCCTCGACCTTCATCTGAACGATCCGCCGGACTTCGGCCTCGGTGATCAGCTGGCGGTTGACGAGGATGCGCCCCAACAGCTGCTGCTCGTCCTCCTGAGTGGCCAGGGCATCCCGCAGTTGGTCCTCGGAGATGCGGTTGAAGGCGAGCAGATACTGGCCGAGGTACTCGCGGGGATCCGAGGACCACACGCTAGTGATGCGTCCCTCATGGAAGGCCACCCGCTTGGTGTGCAGGGGGCCGCGGAGCTCAAGCACGCCGGACTTCTTGCCCACGGCGAGCCACTGGAAGAGGTCCTCCAGGCCCATCGTCGCCAGATCGCCGCTCAGCGCCAAGAACCTGCCTCCTGTCTGGACAAGGCTACCTTGATCCTTGTTGAAAACACAGGAAGATCAAAAATCTACAAGTCCCCGATCCACCTGATTCCCAGTATCGGCCAAGATCAGCCATCCCGCAGAGGTTCAGAGCCGGGTGAGGGTTTCCCGGATGGCCTGGTTCAACAGGTCTGGATGGTGCCTCGCCATGGGGGCCTCCGGGTCCAGCAGAGGGAAGCGATGGACGGGAATGCCCAGAACCTCTGAGGAGGGGGCGGCAATCGGCTCGCCCCCCTCTTCCAGGTAGCGGGCGAGCATCTCGGGCTGGAGCGGGGCCGAGTTGGCGATCACGGCCGAAATGCCTACGCGCCCGAAGGACGAGATGGCAGCCACGTGGTTCTCCAGATCGAGCCCCGAGGTCTCCCCGGGTTCGGTCATGAGGTTGGCCACATAGACCACCGGCGCCCGGGAGATGGCCACGGCCTCCTGGAGTTCCGAAAGGAGGAGGTTGGAGATCGTGGAGGTGTAGAGGCTGCCGGGGCTGAGGATGACGAGATCCGCCCGCAGCAGCGCGAGGACCGCCTCGGGCAGGGGCTCGGCCCCGGCGGGTTCCATCCAGAGGCGAGCCAGGGGGGGGCGGCAGGAGCCCACGGCGGTCTCGCCCACGTAGAGGCGCCCGTCCATGTCCTCGGCGCAGAGGGTGATGGGCACCACGGTGGAAGGGAAGAGCCGGCCCAGGGTCACCAGCACGCCCGAGAGCTGCCGGATGGCGCGCACCCAGTCGCCCGTGAGGTCCGCCAGGGCCCAGAGCATGAGGTTCCCGAGGGAGTGCCCGGCCAGGCTCCCGTCGCCCTTGAATCGGTAGTTCAGGAGGTCGGAGAGGGCCGAATCCTCCAGGGTCAGGGCCGAGAGGCAGTTGCGGAGGTCCCCCGGCGGGATGCCGCCCAGCTCGTCGCGCAGCCGCCCTGAGGAGCCGCCGTTGTCGGACACGGTGACGATGCCGGTGAGCTTCCAGGGATCCCGGCTGCGGCCGGCCTCGCGCTTCAGGGCGCGCAGCAGCGCGGCGAGTCCCGTGCCGCCACCCAGGGCCACCACCTTCAGGGGCTGGTCGGCATGAAGACCCAGGGGGCCTGGCACGGGGCGCTCCAGCGCGGCCCTAGCGGCCTTCGGTGAAGGCGAAGAGGGGCGACTTCCGGACGGTGTTGAAGTCCGGCTCCATATGCCACTGGAAGACCAGGTCCGCGTCCAGTTCCACGGCCTTCTTCAGGCTTTCCGCGGCGGCTTCGGCGTTATCCGCCTGGGCGAAGGCCACGGCGCGGAGGTAGTGGAGGTTGCCCTGCGCAGAATGCGCCTTGATGGCCTTCTCAAGCTGCTTCAGGGCCCCATCCGTATCGTGCCGGTTCAGGCTGGCCTGGATCTCGGTGACGGCATCGGGGGTGGCGGCCTTGGCGGGATGCAGCTTCGATTCGGCCAGGGTGCGGTAGACCTGGGTCCGGCGCTTGATCGCCCATTCGCCGGCGGCATGGGCTTCATCCATCAGCGTGTCCAGGGCCTTCATGGCCTCGGCGTACTTGCCTCCGTCCACGAGCTTCACGGCCTTGGCGAAGGCGCCGGCCAGCGGCGAGGGCTTGGCAGCCGGAGCGGGGGCGGACTTGGGAGCTTGTTCTGACTTGGCCTTCGTCGCCATGCGGAATCCTCGGGAAGCCTTGAAGAAACTATAGGATGACAGCTTTTCTCCGGCAAATGTCCCCGAGGGCCCCGGAGAATCCGTCCTCAGGCCTTGAAGAGGGCCTTCTCCCGGTTCAAGATCCGCGTGGACACCCAGGTCATGAGGCCCGCGAGGCCCACCGTCATGGCGAAGGCCACGAGGTATTCCAGCTGGTTGAACTGCTGGCTGAACAGCTTGCGCAGGGCCAGGCAGACGTTCACCACGGGCACGTAGGAGAGGAAGGCCATCTTGTCCACGCCCGGGGCCATGGTGAAGATGCCGAGGAAGACCACCAGGAAGATGCCGGGCGTGATGGCGCTGCCGGCCTCGATGGTGTTCCGGGCCTGGATGCCCATGAGAAGGATGAAGTTCGAGAAGAAAAGGCCTAGGGGCACCATGATCATGAACGTGAGCCCCAGGGTCATGGGATTGGCCACGGCTGCCAAGGCCTGCATGGAATTCGTGGAGCCACCGCCCATGAAGGGGATGGAGAGGCTCATGCTCAGCAGGTTCAGCAGGGCCGCGATCACGCCCATGCTGAAGATGTAGAGCAGCTTGCCCAGGATGATCTGGTTCCTCGGCAGCCGGGTGGCCATGAGGCTCAGGAGCGTGTGGCGCTCCTTCTCTCCGGCCGTGGCGTAGATCCCGTGCTGCATGGAGCCCGTGTACATCATGATCATCAGCAGGTAGGGGAGGATCCGCCCCATGACCTTGCCCATCTCCAGGGTCGTGTCCGCGGCGTTCTTCACCTCCAGCTTCAGGGGCTCTGCCAATTGGGAGGAGGCTCCCAGGCTCTGGAGACGGGCTTGGATCCAGGTCTTCTCCTGATCTTTGAGGGCCTCCTTGACGCGCTTGAGGGCCAGCTCGGAGGTGTGTTCACTTTCATCGACAGTGACCGCCAGGGTGAAGGTTTCGTGCTTCTGGAGCGACACTGCTGCGCCCTGGTCCGCTTCCAGGGCCAGATCCAGTTTCTGATCGCGGAGGGCCTGTTTGAGGTCTCCTTCAGGTTTCGGAACCAGCTCGAAGCGCTTCGGGTCGGCTTGCAGCATCCCCGTGATGGCCCCGGAGGGATCGGCCAGGTAGATGCGGCTCGCCTTGTTGCGGTTCTGGGCCTCGTCCCGCTTCGCCATCTTCGCCATCATCCCGAAGATGGCGGGGTAGAGCAGGAAGGGCAGCACGAAGGCGAAGAACAGCGTCTTCCGGTCCTTCGAGAGTTCCAGGAACTCTTTCTTCGCGATGAGCAGGGCGCCGCGCATCAGTGGGCCTCCTCAGATTCGGCCGCCAACTGGAAGAAGACTTCATCCAGGCTCTTGGCGTGCCGGGATTGCAGAAGCTCCCGGGGCGGGGCGTCGCCGTGCAGCTTGCCGTCGAAGATGATGCCCACCCGGTCGCAGATGTCCTCCACCATGGGCATGACGTGGGTGGAAACGATCACGGTGCGGCCCTCCTCGCGCATGATGCGGAGCAGATCCAGCACGGTCTTGGCGGTGAGCACGTCCAGGCCCGTGGTCGGCTCGTCGAAGATCACCACCTTGGGATCGTGCAGCAGCGCCCGGGCGATGCTCACCTTCTGCTTCTGCCCCGAGGAGAAGCCCTCCATCTTCACGTCCGCGAAATCCGCGAGCTGGAGCTTCTCCAGCAGATGCATGCCCCGGCGCTCGGCGATCATGGGGTCCACGTCCTGGAATTCGCCGAAGATCCGCAGCAATTCCCGAGGGGTGAAGCGCACGTACACGCCCATGTCCGTGCTCAGGTAGCCCAGGCAGCCGCGGACCGCCTCGGGCTTCTGGCGGGTCTCGTAGCCACAAACATGGATGGAACCTGCATCGGGCTCCATGAGGCCCGCGATCATGCGCAGCGTGGTGGACTTACCGGCGCCGTTGGGCCCCAGCAGGCCGTAGATCTCTCCGGGCTTCACCTCCAGCGAGATTCCGCGCACGGCGTCGATGCGCTTGGTGACGTGGGTCTTCCGGTCCTTCACGGTGAAGGATTTGTGGATCTCGTTGAGCTGGATCACCGGACCTCCGGGCAGGAAGGTCCCAGTGTAGGGGGAAGGCCGCCCCTTGGCTCCCGGGACCGGCGAACGGTGTGGGGCGGCCGGTGAGCGGCACTCTAATGGTGGCCGAGAGCGCCCGTGGTGCCGAGGACCAGCATGACGAGGCCCAGGCCCAGGCAGTAGACGGCGAAGCCGTTGAGCTTCGGCTTCCGGGTGAAGCGGTCCAGGAGGCCGATGGCCAGGTAGCCGGAGATGGCTGCCGCCAGGACGCCCACTCCGCAGAGCAGGGCGGGGGAGGCCGATCCAGCGGGGAAGGCCAGGTCCGCCGGCATGGCCTGGTGCTTGAGCAGGGGCTTCACCAGGCCGCGCAGTTCCACCACCGCGGCGGCGGCGATGGTGGGCACACCCAGGAGAAAACTGAACCGTGTCGAGGCCGGAAGCCGCAGGCCCTGGAACACGCCCATGGCAATGGTGGAGCCTGAGCGCGATAGGCCGAAGCCGCCGCCGATGCCCTGGATGGCGCCCACGGCCAGGGCATCCGAGGCCCGGAGGTCGCCGATGCCACGACCGGCCTTGTCATCGCCGGCCAGGTTGATCCGCTGGCGGCTGAGGCGGTTGGCGAGGTAGAGCAGGCCGGAGGTGCAGACCAGCCCGATGCCGTAGACCCACAGGTGCTCCTTGGCCGCCTCCTTCACGCCCTTGGTGGCCAGCCCGAAGATGCCCGTGGGGATCATGGCGATGAACAGCCAGAGCGCCAATTTCCGGCCCTCCGCATCCCGCCCGAGGCAACCCATGGCCACCTGGAACAGCTCCCGGCGGAAATAGATCATCAGGGCGATCAGGGTGCCCCCGTGCAGCAGCACATCGAAGGCCAGGGGCATGGGCCGCCCGCCGAACATCAGGTGCTCGGCCAGGGTGAGATGCGCAGTGGAGGACACCGGCAGGAATTCCGTCAGGCCCTGGATCAGTCCCAGGAGGGTGGCGTGCAGCAGGTTCATTCATTACTCCCTTGAACCACAAGTGTGCCATGCATGATTGAATCTCCCCATGCGATCCATCGACCTCCGCTCCGATACCGTGACTCAGCCCTCGAAGGAGATGCGCGCCGCCATGGCCTCCGCGGAAGTCGGGGACGACGTGCTGGAGAACGATCCCACCATGGTCCGGCTGGAGGGCCGGGTGGCCGATCTGCTGGGGCTGGAGGCGGCGCTGTGGGTGCCCTCCGGCTGCATGGGCAACCTCATCGGCCTGATGCTGCACCTCAAGCGAGGTGACCGCTTCCTGGCGCCTGCCCAGGCCCATGTGCTGGGCGCGGAATTGGGCACCGGCGCCTGGCTGGCGGGCGGCATGCCCGAGGCCCTGGCCTGGGACGGCGGCCCCGGCCGTCCCACGCCGGCCCAGGTGACCAGGGCCGCGGGATCGCCTGGTCCCTACTACTCGCTGCGCACGACATTGCTCTGCTTGGAGAACACCCACAACTTCGCGGGGGGTGCCGTGACCCCCCTGGCCGAGCATCGCGCTTTGGTGGCCGCCGCCAAGGCCGCGAAGCTGGCGGTGCACCTGGATGGCGCGCGGATCTGGCACGCCGCTGCCGCCCTGGCGCTTCCGCCCTCCGCGCTGACCGAAGGCGTGGACACGGTGCAGGTCTGTCTGAGCAAGGGCCTGGGGGCGCCCATGGGTTCCCTGCTGGCGGGCTCGAAGCCAGCCGTCTCCGAGGCCCGGCGCCTGCGGAAGATGCTGGGCGGCGGGGTGCGCCAGGGTGGGGTTGTGGCCGCAGCGGGCCTGGTGGCCCTGGATTACCTGCCCCGGATTGCCGAGGACCACGCCAAGACCCAGCGGCTCGCCGAAGGGTTGCGGGGCTTCGGCATCGCCGCTCCCGTGCCCGAAACCAACATCCTGCTGGTCCCCGTACTCGACGCAGCGGCCGCCCTGGCGGCGCTGGAAAACGCCGGTGTCCGTGCCCTGCCGGTGGGATCAGCGGTCCGCTTCATCCCTCATCGCGACATCGAGATGCCCGATATCGAGGAGGCCCTCCGCCGCATCGAGCCCCTGGCCCACTTGCTGCGGGCCGCCTGACCATGAAGGCCCGCCTCGTCTTTGTGGTTGTGGTGGTGCTCGCCTTGGCGGCGGGCGGTTACTGGTGGTACCAGGACACCCTGGTGCCGGTGCCGCTGGCCTCAAACGAAGCCTTGTTTGTGCCCGGCCAGCCCGAGTTCGGCGAAGACGAGGCGGTGGTGGAGGCGCTGCTGCCGGCGGGGCCGGGGGTCGAGACCTTCCTCACCACGCAGTCCGATCTCGCGCTGCTGGAGAAGGCCGACGAAGGCGGCTGGACGGGACAGTTGCTGTCCAGTCTTGAAGGTGCGCGGCATGGCCGCCGGTGGCGCCTCACGGTACGCCCCGGCTGGAGGATGCAGGATGGAACCATGCTGGATGCCGCCCGGATGGGGAAGGCCCTCGCCCCTGAACTCGGAAGGCTGGGAGGGACCTCCCGCGTGGTGGATGCAGCCATTATCGATCTGCGCTTCAACACCCGCCAGGAGGGCCTGCCCGCCCAGCTCACGCACTGGCGGGTACCCGGCAGCGGGCCCTTCCTGCGCCAGGGGATGGTGCTTACCCGCTTCGAGCGGTTCACCCCGGGACGCCCGGGCTTCGCCGGGGTGAGGGTCGTCACGGATCCGGCCTTGATGGAAAGCCGCGCCTGGGCCGAGGGCCTGGCAGCGCGGCGCTGGGCGTGGGCCGTGTTCCCGGGCCAGATCGCTCCCGAGGACATGGCGAAGGTCCGGATCGCCCCCTACGACGAGTACCGCCTGAAGGACGGTTCGGTGTGGTTCCTCTCCCGCCGCCTGCGGCGCCTCAGGCCCGACACCGCCGATTGGACCCGCACAAGGCTCTTCAGCGTGTGGCGGAGCGCCACTGAGCTGCCGTACGATCCGCTGGGATTCTGATCACTCCAGATTGGCCGACTGCTCGCGGATCTGATCCAGAGCACCCTTGGCCTCCATGACGGCGCGGGTCATGGCGATGCGTTTGCACTTGCTGCCAGTGGTGTTGAGTTCGCGCAGGACTTCCTGGCACCAGATGTCGATGGCCTTGCCTTCGAGGCGGCCGCTGGCCAGACGTTCGGCGAAGTCGTCGAGGTGTGAGGCGAGGCGGATCAGTTCCTCGCGAACATCCTGGCGCTCGGCGAGCACGCCAGCTTCAGCCAGCAGGCGCTCGGCGGGGAGTTGGCCCGCGAGGCGCGCGTCCTCAAGCAGCTGTTCGATGCGCTGGCGGTAGAGGCCGGGGAGCTCCGCGGCCTGGAGCTCCGCCTCGGCTTGGAGGCGTTCGCACAAGGAGCACAGCCGCGCCAGCCCCTCCACGAAGAAGGGGCGCAGCCGTTCGGCCTCGCGGGCCCGGCCTTCGTTCCAGGTGTCGAGCAGGGCCGCCAGGGCCTCGCGCACGGGGGCCTCCAAGCGCTCAACCAAGTCCGAGGCAGGGGCCTGGAAGGCGCCGGGCAGGCGGAAGAAGGCCTCGGCAGTGAGAGGCGGCAGGTTCAGCCACTCGGCATCCTCCTGCCAGCCCTTGGCCACGGCCCGGAGCAGGGCCCGGTTCATGCGGGGTTCCAGCGAGGGTTCGTCCTGCACTTCCACGGTGAGGTCGAGCTTCCCGCGCTGGGCGGTTTCGCGCACCTGGGCGCGGAGCGCAGCTTCCAGCGGGAGCAGGGCGGGGGGCAGGCGCAGGCTGAGGTCCAGGGCTTTGCTGTTGACGCTGCGGAGGGACAGCCGGAGCTGCCCGGCGGCCAGGGGCCGGACGACCTCGGCGAAGGCGGTCATGGATTTCATCGGGAACCCCGGAGGTTGATTCTCCAGAGTAGCGTGTCAGCGACCGCCGATGGCCAGCCAGGGCGCTTCGACGCGGCGGCGGGTTTCATAGGCCTCGATATCGGCCAGGCTCGCTTCGGTACGTTTGATCTCGTCCATGCCTTCCAGGAGAGCGGCTTTGCGGGCGGGCTCGATCTGGAAGGTGAGGGTGAGGCCGTCGGCCCGCACGGTCTGGGCCGGGAGGTCCACGGTGAGGGGGCCCTGGACGGTGGCGAGCTGCGCGATGGCTTCCGCAGGCAGGACCACCGGGAGGATCCCGTTGGCAAAGCAGTTGTTGAAGAAGATGTCGGCGAAGCTGGGCGCGAGGATGCAGCGGATCCCGAAGTCCAGCAGGGCCCAGGGCGCGTGCTCGCGGCTGGAGCCGCAGCCGAAGTTCGGCCCCGCAAGCAGGAGGGTGGCCTTCCGGTACTGCTCACGGTTCAACAGGAATCCCGGCAGTTCCCGGCCCGCAGGATCGTAGCGCAGCTCGTGGAAGAGGTGGCGGCCGAGGCCCGAGCGCACCAGGGTCGTGAGGAACTGTTTGGGGATGATGAGGTCCGTGTCCACGTTGGCGCGGAGGAGCGGTGCGGCGATGCCGGTGAGCGTGGTGAAGGGCAACATTAGTGAATCTCCAGACGGCGGACATCCGTGAAGTGGCCCGCCACGGCCGCGGCGGCGGCCATGGCCGGGTTCACGAGGTGGGTGCGGCTGCCGCGGCCCTGGCGGCCTTCGAAGTTGCGGTTGCTGGTGCTGGCGCAGCGCACGCCGGCCTCCAGGCGGTCCTCGTTCATGCCGAGGCACATGCTGCACCCGGGCTGACGCCACTCGAAGCCCGCCTCGAGGAAGATGCGATCCAGGCCCTCGGCTTCTGCCTGCCGCTTCACCAGACCCGAACCCGGCACCACCAGGGCACGCACGCCCTGGGCCACCTTCCGGCCCCGGGCTACGCCCGCGGCCTCTCGCAGATCCTCGATGCGGCCATTGGTGCAGGAGCCGATGAACACGGCCTGGATGTCGATGGCCTCCATGGGCGTGCCTGGCTCCAGGCCCATGTAGTCGAGGGCCCGGAGGATGGCGTCGCGCTCCTCCGCGTTGCGGGCCTGGGCGGGATCCGGCACGCGGCCCGTGATGTCCGTGACCCACTGGGGGCTGGTTCCCCAGGTGACCTGAGGGGCAAGGTCGCGAAGGTCGACGACCACCTCCTGGTCGAAAGCGGCCACGGGATCCGAGGCGAGGGTGCGCCAGTGGGCGACGGCGGCGTCCCACAGGGCTTCTTTCGGGGCAAGCGGACGGCCTTCCACGTAGGCGAAGGTGGTGTCGTCGGGCGCGATGAGGCCCGCCCGGGCGCCGCCTTCGATGCTCATGTTGCAGAGCGTCATGCGGCCCTCCATGGACAAGGCGCGGACGGCCGGACCCGTGTACTCTATGACGCAGCCCGTGCCGCCGGCGGTGCCGATCTGGCCGATGAGACGCAAAGCAAGATCCTTTGCACCGGTGCCCGGGGGCAGGGCTCCTTCGAAGCGCACCCGCAGGTTCTTCGAGGGCCGCTGGGGCAGGGTCTGGGTGGCCATGACGTGCTCGACTTCGCTGGTGCCGATGCCGAAGGCCAGGGCCCCGAAGGCGCCGTGGGTGCTGGTGTGGCTGTCGCCGCAGACCACGGTGGTGCCCGGCAGCGTGAAGCCCTGCTCGGGGCCCACCACGTGGACGATGCCCTGGCGGTCATCCAGGAGGGGAATGTAGGGCACGCCGTGGGTCTTCACATTGGCTTCCAGGGCCTCCACCTGCAGGCGGCAGGTCTCGTCGGCGATGCCCTTTTCGCGGTCCATCGTGGGCACGTTATGGTCAGCCACAGAGAGGATGTTCCCGGGCTGGCGCAGGGCGCGGCCGGCGAGGACCAGGCCTTCGAAAGCCTGGGGACTGGTGACCTCGTGGACCAGGTGGCGGTCGATGTAGATCAGGCTGGTGCCATCGGCGCGAGTGGCCACCAGGTGCTCGTCCCAGATCTTGCCGTAGAGGGTTCGCGGACTCATGGATGCTTCCTTCCTGCGGCGGACGTGGGGTGGCTCAAGTCAGTGGCGCGGATGAGATCGAGGAAGGCCCGGGTGGCGGGGGACAGGGCGGCCTCGCGGCGGGTGACGATGCGGATGAGCTTCTCCATCTGAAGCTCCTGCACGCTGACCTCCACCAGCCGGCCGGCTCGAACGGCAGCGATGGTGGTCATCCGGGGCAGGATGGCCAGCCCGGCGCCCAGGGCCACGAACTCCAGGATGGTGGCGATGGAGGCGAGCTCCATGGTGAGGCGGAGGGGCGTGTTGCAGCGGGCGAACAGCTCGATGATGGCGGTCCGGGTGGGGGTGGGGGCGTTGTGGGCCACGAAGCGTTCCTCCCCCAGATCGGCGATGCTGAGATTCTTCCGCCGGGCGAAGCGGTGCCCCGGTGGCACCACCAGCACCATGCGGTCCCGGTGGATGACCTCGCTCACCAGCTCGGGATGCAGGGCGTCATAGGAGACGAAGCCCACGTCCAGCCGGCGTTCCAGCACCTCGGCGGGGATGCGCTCTGAGGTCTGGCGGTAGGCCTGGATCTTGATGGCGGGCCACGCCTGCTGGTAGGCCAGCAGGATCCGCGGGAGCAGGAACTCCGACACGCTTTCGTTCGCGCCGACATTCAGGCGGCCCTGCTGGAGCCCCTTCAGCGCCCCGAAGGTATCGAGGATCTCCTGCCGCAGGTCGAACATGCGTTTCGCCAGGGGAAGCAGGGTCGTACCCGCGTCCGTGAGGATGCCTCCCTTGGTGGTGCGATCCACGAGGGACTCGCCCAGCTCTTCCTCAAGCTTCTTCAGGGAGAGGCTCACGGCGGGCTGGGTGCGGAACAGGCGTTCCGCCGCACGGGAGAAGCTCTTCTCGCGCGCCACCACCAGGAATGTTTCCAGCTGCCCGAGATCCATGGGCCCTCCGCGGGGAAGTGTAGAGTCTTAAGTATTACTTATGTAATCATAAAAAAAATTAAATGTATTTATGAGCTTGATTGGGTGATCTTCAGTTGATCCCTCCGGCCCCGGCCGGTCCAGGAGTACCCCGATGGGCAGTGAGCGGATCGCCATTTTCGACACCACCCTCCGCGACGGAGAGCAGTCGCCCGGTTGCAGCATGAACCTGGACGAGAAGGTGCTGATGGCCCGCCAGCTGGAAGCCCTGGGCGTGGACGTCATCGAGGCTGGGTTCCCCGTGGCCTCCGAGGACGACTTCGCCGCTGTGCAGGCCGTGGCCCGCGAGTGCCGGAAACCGATCATCGCCGCGCTGTGCCGGGCCCTTCCCCGGGATATCGAGCGGGCCTGGCAGGCCGTCGCCGGGGCCGCGCGGCCGCGCATCCACACCTTCCTCGCCACCTCGGACATCCACCTGGCCTACAAGCTCCAGAAGACGCGCGAGGAGGCCCTGGTCATGATCCGCGAGGGTGTGCGGGCCGCCAAGAGCTTCACGCAGGATGTGGAGTTCTCCGCGGAGGACGCCACCCGCAGCGACTGGGACTTCCTGGTGGCGGTATTCACGGTGGCCATCGAGGAGGGCGCCACGGTCCTCAACGTGCCCGACACCGTCGGTTATACGGTTCCCGATGAGTACGGCCGCCTCATCAGGTACTTGCGGGAGAAAGTGCCTGGCATCGAGGGCGTCACCATCAGCGTCCATTGCCACAACGATTTGGGCCTCGCCGTAGCGAACTCCCTGGCCGCCGTGGCCGCCGGGGCGCGCCAGGTGGAGTGCACGGTGAACGGCATCGGCGAGCGGGCCGGCAACGCGGCCCTGGAAGAGCTGGTCATGGCGCTGTCGGTCCGGCGGGACGCGCTGCCCTTCGAGACCGGCATCCGCAAGGAGGCCATCTACCGTGCCAGCCAGACCCTGGCCAACATCACCGGCGTGGAAGTGCAGCCCAACAAGGCCATCGTCGGGCGGAACGCCTTCGCCCACGAGAGCGGCATCCACCAGCACGGGATGCTGAGCCACCACTCCACCTACGAGATCATGACGCCTGAATCCGTGGGCGCTGGCCGCACCAACCTGGTGCTGGGCAAGCACTCCGGCCGCCACGCGCTCGGCAAGCGCTTCGAGGAACTGGGCTACCCATTGGACAAGGCGGCCCTGGAGAAGGCCTACAAGCTCTTCACCAAGCTCAGCGATCAGAAGAAGGAGATCTTCGACGAGGATCTGCTGGCCATCGTGCGGGACGGGCTCCCGCAGATCCCCGAGGCCTTCAAGCTCCGGGCCGTGCAGGCCACGGCTGGCACCGCCATGTTTGCCACCGCGCTCGTCACCCTTGCGGGCGAGGGTGGGGTGGCCACGGAGACGGCCATGGGGGATGGCCCGGTGAATGCCGTCTTCGCCACCGTGGACAAGCTCACGGGGTTGAAGGGACGGCTGATCGATTTTCGCGTGCATTCCATCACGGGCGGCGCGGATGCGGTGGGGGAGGTGTTCGTCCAGGTCGAGTTCGGCGGTGTCACCCATGGGGGGAAGGGCGCCAGCACGGACATCGTAGAGGCCAGCGCCCGGGCCTACCTGAATGCCTCCAACAAGGTCCTGTTCGCCCGCCGCTCCGCAGGAGCGCCTACCGCCGCCGGCCCAGCCCCGGCGGCCAAGATCAGCAGCCCGGCCGCCAAGTCCAGCGGTCCCGCGGCCAAGAGGTGATGTGATGAAGGAACCCCTGCCTGAAGGCCTTGAAGCTGCTGCGGCCAGAACGGGCCTTGCCGTTCCGGCCGCCGTGCAGCCCGCCACGCCCCCGGAAGATGGGGCGGATCCTGACCAGTACCTCTGGGGAGTCTGATCGTGGAAGCCCGCATCACCCTTCTTCCCGGCGATGGCGTGGGCCCCGAAGTGGTCCACGAAGCCGCCGCCTGCCTCGCAGCCGTGGCCACGGCCTACGGGCACCGGTTCGACCTTGAGGAGGCCCTCATCGGCGGCGCCGCGGTGGACGCCACCGGTGATCCGTTCCCGGCGGAGACCCTTGCCCGGTGCCAGGCCAGCCAGGCCGTCCTGCTGGGTTCCGTGGGCGGGCCCGCCTGGGATCGCCACCCCCGGGAACAGCGGCCCGAATCCGGTCTCCTGCGCCTGCGGCAGTCCCTGGGTCTCTACGCCAACCTGCGCCCGGTCAAAGTCCACCCTGCCCTGGAGGATGCTTCGCCCCTCCGCCCGGAGGTGACCCACGGCACGGACCTGATGATCGTCCGGGAGCTGGGTGGCGGCCTCTACTTCGGCGAGCCCCGCTCCTTCTCCGACGAGCGCGCCGTGAACACGCTGCCCTACACCCGCACCGAGATCGAGCAGGTCGCTCGGGTGGCCTTCGAGCTGGCCGCCTCTCGCCGCCGCCGGCTGGTTTCCGTGGACAAGGCCAACGTCCTGGAGACCTCCCGGCTCTGGCGGCAGGTGGTGGACGAGCTGGCGCCTGCCTATCCGACGGTGCAGGTCACCCACGCCTATGTGGACAGCTTCGCCATGGCCCTCATCACCCGGCCCCGGGACTTCGATGTGGTGCTGACGGAAAACCTCTTCGGAGACATCCTCAGCGACGAGGCGGCCGTGCTCGCCGGCTCGCTCGGCCTGCTTCCCTCCGCCAGCCTGGGCGGGCCCGTGGGCCTCTACGAACCCATTCACGGATCTGCCCCGGATATCGCCGGGAAGGATGCGGCCAATCCCATCGGGACCATCCTTTCGGCGGCCATGCTGCTCCGGCACAGCCTCCGGCTCGAGGTCGAAGCCCGGGCCCTCGAATCCGCTGTGGACCGCGTGCTCAAGGGCGGCCATGGCACCGCCGACCTGCAGGGCCTCAAGCATCACCACGGCACTCGCGCCCTGGGCACCCGGATCCGCGAGGCCATCCGTCCTCCAGGCGCCAAGGGCGTCCGGCTCGCCGACTCCGCCTACGCCTGGTGTGGTTCGCCTGAGGGTGTCCGCAACCAGCTCTGATCCTCAATCCCTCCCTCCCTCCGCCCGGAAACCCGACCCATGCCTACCACCTTTGCCAGCGTCGACGTGCTCCCGCCCTTCCAAGTGCGGACCGTCGTTCTGATTACCAGGCTGCCCGGGCTGGTACTGCGGCTGACGGGCTAGGGGCGGGGACGGCACCATCCAGATCCCGGCCCCGCACACAGGCGGGGCCTTTCTACATAGGCCTGACCTCTTCGAAATCGATTCACCTGAGGATTCCCATGACCCCCCGATACGGCCCGACTTCCTCGTTGACTTTTTCCACACGACCCCTGAAACTCATCGCCCATGAGCCTCTCCCACCTCGACCACTCGGCAGCCGCGGCGACTTCGCCCGTGGTGCTGCGCCCCGTGGCCGGCCTGGTGGCCATTCCCGCCGTGCTGATTATTAGCGGCGAGGTGGGGGCCTCCTAGACGTTCTCGGAACCAACCGAAACCGGCCCCGCACCTCGAAGGATGCGGGGCCTTTTCACATCGGTCCTGCCATTCCGAGGTCGGCGGCCTTCCACAGAGGAAGACCATGACAGTCCCAGGACAGCCGCTCAACGCCCGCAGCCGGGCCATCACCCAGGGCCCCGACCGCGCCCCCGCCAGGGCCATGCTCAAGGCCATCGGCTTCACGGACGAGGACCTGGCCAAACCGATCATCGGCATCGCGAACACCTGGACCGAGATCGGTCCCTGCAACTACCACCTGCGGGAGCTGGCGGAGCGTGTGAAGGCGGGCGTCCGCGCCGCCGGCGGCACGCCCATGGAGTTCTGCACGGTCTCCATCAGCGACGGCATCACCATGGGCACCGAGGGCATGAAGGCCTCCCTGGTGAGCCGCGAGGTCATCGCTGATTCCATCGAGCTGGTGGCGCGGGGCAACGCCTTCGACGCGCTGGTGTGCCTCTCGGGCTGCGACAAGACCAATCCCGGCGTGGCCATGGCCCTGGCCCGCCTGGACATTCCGGGCCTGATCCTCTACGGCGGCTCCACGGCCTCGGGGCACTGCGGCGGCAAGGATCTCACCGTGCAGGATGTCTTCGAAGCCGTGGGTGCCCACAGCGCCGGCCGCCTGGACGACGCGGGCCTGAAGGAGGTGGAGGACGCCGCCTGCCCCGGCGCCGGGGCGTGCGGCGGCCAGTTCACGGCCAACACGATGTCCGCCAGCCTGGAGCTCATCGGCCTCAGCCCCATGGGCCTCAACGGCATTCCCGCCGAGGATCCCCGCAAGGGCGAGGCCGCCGAGACCTGCGGGCGCCTGGTGATGGAACTGTTGAAGCGCGACCTGCGCCCCAGCGCCATCCTCACCCGGGAGGCCTTCGAGAACGCCGTGGCCGCCGTGGCCGCCACGGGCGGCTCCACCAACGCCGTGCTGCACTACCTCGCCCTGGCCCGGGAGGCGGGTGTGCCCTTCACCCTGGAGGACTTCGACCGCGTCAGCGCCCGCACGCCCCTGCTGGCGGACATGAAGCCTGGCGGGCGGTTCATGGCGCCGGACCTGTACGCCGCCGGTGGCATCCGCCTCGTGGCGAACCGCCTGCTGGAGGGTGGCCACATCCACGGCGCGGCCCTGACCGTGACCGGCCGCACCTTGGCCGAGGAGCTGGCCGGCGCGCCGGAGACACCCGGGCAGGAAGTGGTCCGGCCCCTCGACCGCCCCCTGAAGGCCAGTGGTGGCCTGGTGATCCTGCGGGGCAGTCTCGCGCCGGAGGGCTGTGTCATCAAAGTGGCCGGCCACGAGCGCCTGCACCACACCGGCCCCGCCCGCGTCTTCGAGCATGAGGAGGACGCCTTCGCCGCCGTGCAGGCGGGCCGCATCGAGCCCGGCGACGTGGTGGTGATCCGCTACGAAGGCCCCAGGGGCGGCCCCGGCATGCGCGAGATGCTGGGCGTCACCGCGGCCTTGGTGGGCGCGGGGCTCGGCGAGTCCGTCGCGCTGCTCACCGACGGCCGCTTCTCGGGCGCCACCCGCGGCCTGATGGCGGGTCATGTGGCCCCGGAAGCTGCCGTGGGTGGCCCCATCGCGCTGGTACGGGAGGGCGACACGGTGGTCTTCGACATTCCCTCCCGACGTCTGGACCTGAAGGTGCCGGAGGCGAAGCTGGCGAAGCGCCGGGCCGAGTGGAAGGCTCCGGCGCCGCGGTACAAGACTGGCGTCTTCGCCAAGTACGCCGCCACGGTCGCCAGCGCGGCCGAGGGCGCGATCACTTTGGCCCAGTGAAGGAGGGACCGTGACTCAGACCGAATCGTACACGGGTGCCCAGCTCATCTGGGAATGCCTGACACGGGAAGGCGTCACCACCGTCTTCGGCTATCCGGGGGGAGCCATCCTCCCGGCCTATGACGCGATGGTGGGTTTCGATATCCGGCATGTGCTGGTGCGCCATGAACAGAGTGCCGTGCACATGGCGGACGGCTACGCCCGCGCCTCGGGGCGGGTGGGCGTGGTGGTGGCCACCTCGGGGCCCGGCGCCACGAACCTGGTGACGGGCCTGGCCACGGCCATGATGGATTCCACACCCCTGGTGGCCATCACGGGCCAGGTGGGGTCCGGCGTGCTGGGCACGGACGCCTTCCAGGAAGTGGACATCACGGGCATCACCCTGCCTGTGACCAAGCACAACTACCTGGTCACCCGCGCCGCGGACATCGTGCCCGCCCTGCGGGAGGCCTTCGCCGTCGCAAAGAGCGGCCGCCCTGGCCCCGTGCTGGTGGACATCACCAAGGATGCCCAGCAGGGCCGCGCGGACCTGGACTGGGAGGCGGCCCAGCCTATCCGGCACCTGCGCCACCTGCCGCCGCCCTTGGATCCGACGGCCCTGGCCCGCGCCTTGGAGCTGATCCGCCACGCCAAGCGGCCCCTCATCCTGGCGGGCCACGGCATCCAGCTGTCTGGCGCCCGGGCCGAGGTGCTGACCCTGGCCGAGCGGGCGGACATTCCCTTCGCCCTGACCCTCCTGGGCCTGGGCGCGGTGCCCGCCACGCATCCCCTCAGCCTCGGCATGATGGGCATGCACGGCGAGTCCTGGGTCAATAAGGCCATCCAGGAGGCGGACCTCCTGCTGGCCCTGGGCATGCGCTTCGATGACCGCGTGACCGGCAAGCTCAAGGAGTACGCCCCCCACGCGAAGAAGATCCACATCGACATCGACGCCAGCGAGCTGGGGAAGAACGTGGCCGTGGATGTGGCCATCGCCGGGGATCTGCGTAGCACCCTGCAGGCCCTGCTGCCCGGCGTCCCGGTGGCGGACCGCTCCGCCTGGCTCGGGAAGATCCGGGATTGGCGAGGCCATTCCGCCGTCCGGGACATCAAGAACCTGCCGGACGACGGCCACCTCTACGCCGCCCATGTGATGCACGATCTCTGGCGCCTCACGGACGGCCAGGCCGTGGTGGCCACGGACGTGGGCCAGCACCAAATGTGGGAGGCCCAGTACTACCACCACGACGAGGAGCGCAGCCTCATCACCAGCGGGGGCGCGGGAACCATGGGCTTCGCGCTGCCTGCGGGCATTGGCGCGAAGATCGCCCGGCCCGAGGCCGAGGTCTGGGTGGTGGCAGGCGACGGCGGCTTCCAGATGACCTTCGCCGAACTCATGACCGCCGTGCAGGAGGGGGTGAAGGTGAACATCGCCGTCATCAACAACGGCTTCCTCGGCATGGTCCGCCAGTGGCAGGCCATGTTCTACGAGGGCCGCTACGCAGCGACGCCCATCCTGTCGCCGGATTTCGTGAAGCTGGCCGACGCCTTCGGCATCCACGGCCAGCGCGTGGAATCAAGGGCAGCCCTGGCCGAGGCCGTGGCGGCCGCCCGGGCCGCGGAAGGCACTGCCCTCATCGAGTTCCGGGTGGAGCAGGAGGACAGCGTCTATCCCATGGTTCCCGCCGGGGCCGCGCTGCACGAAATGATCCGCCGACCTTCTGCCAGCGCCATCGCCGAAACCGGGTCCGACCCCGTCTGAAAGGAGCCCCATGCCTCATGTGCTCGTGGTCTACACCGACGATGAACCCGGCGTGCTGACGCGGGTGGCCTCGCTGTTCCGCCGTCGCGGCTTCAACATCCATTCCCTCACCGTGGGGCCCACGGAGCGTGCCCACCAGTCCCGCATGACCATCGTGGTGGACGCGGAGGAGGCCACCGTCCGGCTGGCGGTGGAGCACTTGCGGAAGCAGGTGAACGTCCTCGAGGTGCAGCAGCTGGGCGACCGCCCCAAGGTGGTGCGGGACTTGGCCCTCATCCGGGTGGCGGCGGGGCTGGAGGTCCGCTCCGAAATCCTCCAGCTGGCCCAGGTCTTCCGGGCCAACGTGGTGGACATCGCCGGGGACAGCCTCGCCATCGAGTGCAGCGGAGGTCCCGACAAGATCGACGCCCTGGTGGATGCGCTGCGTCCCTTCGGGATCCTCGAGCTGGGCCGCACGGGGGCGGTCGCCATGGCCCGCGGGTCCCGCGCCTCACCGGAGCGGCCCGCCGCGGCGCCCCAACCGGCCAGCAACCAGGCCATGTCCGTCTGATCCTCCAACGTTCCGATCATCCGACTTCCGACCACCCACCAAGGAGCCCACCATGGCCAAGATCCACTACGACGCCGACCTCGGCCTCATCCGCGCCCGCAAGGTCGCCATCCTGGGCTACGGTTCCCAGGGCCACGCCCACGCGCTCAACCTCAAGGACAGTGGCGTCCACGTCCGTGTGGGCCTGCCGGCCAGTTCCGCCTCCCGGGCGAAGGCTGAAGCCCAGGGCCTCACCGTCATGACACCCGCCGAGGCCGCGGCCTGGGCGGACGTGATCATGGTGCTTACCCCGGACACGGGCCAGGCGGCCCTCTACCACGAGGCCATCGAACCGCACCTGACGCCGGGGAAGACCCTGATGTTCGCCCACGGCTTCAACATCCGGTACGGCCTCATCAAGCCCCCTGCGGGCGTAGACGTGAGCCTGGTGGCGCCCAAGAGCCCCGGCCACCGCGTCCGCGAAGTCTTCGTGGAAGGCGGCGGCACGCCGGCCCTGGTGGCGGTCCACCAGGACGCCAGCGGCCAGGCCCAAGCCGTGGCCCTGTCCTATGCGGCGGCCCTTGGCCTTACTCGGGCAGGCGTTCTGGAAACAACGTTCACGGAAGAAACCGAAACCGATCTCTTCGGCGAGAAGGCCGTGCTCTGCGGCGGCACCAGCGCCCTGGTGAAGGCCGGCTTTGAGACGTTGGTGGAAGCCGGCTATCAACCGGAGATCGCCTACTTCGAGTGTCTCCACGAACTGAAGCTCATCGTCGACCTGATGCAGCGGGGCGGCCTCAGCTACATGCGCTACAGCATCAGCGATACGGCCGAGTACGGTGATTACACCGGCGGCCCCCGCATCGTGACCGACCAGACCAAGGCGGAAATGAAGGAAATCCTCAAGGAGATCCAGGACGGCCGGTACGCCAATGCCTGGATCGAGGAGAACCGCACGGGCCGCAAGTGGTTCGAGGCCCAGCGGGCGGCCGACCACGACCATCCCCTTGAGCAGGTGGGCCGGGAACTGCGCCGCATGATGCCCTTCCTCGATCCCGTGGAGACCCAGGCCCCCGCCCAGCCGGAGCGCAGCTAGGAGAATCCGGGGGAGTGGTCAAGGCTTTTGACTCCGGGTAGAAGGTTGAACCCCGTCACAGGGGGTTTGGCCTCAGAATGACCTTGGGAGATAAGCCTTTTCCGCTCCCCCGGAGCCAGCATGTCCGAGTCCGTCTTCAACACCGCGTCCCTCCCCACCCTCCAGGGCTGGCAGGCACCGGGCTCCCTTGATTTCCAGGCCGCCTTCCTCCGGGCTGGTGGCTGGGCCTTGCCCCGCACCGAAGCCTTTCCAGATGCCGCCAAGCTCCGGGAACGACTGCACGAACTGAGAGCCTCCATGCGCGAGGGGGGCAAGATCGGGTTGGACCTGCGCGGCCTCCGCGATAGCGCGGACTCGGTCATGGCTGCCGCCCGCGAGGCTGGCGTGGCCTTCCTGCTGCATACGGCCGATTTGCCGCCCTCCCTCACCATGCTGCGCCACGCGAACCTGCCCCGCATCGTGGCGGTCCAGAATGCCGAGGAAGCCGCCCAGGCGAAGGCTGGTGGCGCCTCGGCCCTGCTGGCCCGGCCCGGCCTGGTGGCGGCCCTCCGCTCCCTGGGCCTGCCCGTGATGGCCACGGCCGATACCGAAGCCGAGGCCAAGCAGGCCATGGCCGATGGCGCCTTCGGCCTCCAGCCCCGCACCCCCTCGATGCTGGACGCTTCGCCTCTGGCCGCCTTCCGGTCGCGCCTCATGGCCGGCCTCGATTCCATGGCCCAGGCCCTGGTGCGCAAGGGCGCCTGCACGCTGCCGCGCCTGCGCATCCGCAACCTCGATCTGGCCTACCCCATCCAGCAGGGCGGCATGGGCGTGGGCATCTCCTGGGAGGGCCTCGCCGGCGCCGTCGCCCACGAGGGCTGCGTGGGCCTGGTCTCGGCCATCGGCACGGGCTATCACGGCTCGGCCAACCCCAAGATGCGCCTGGGCCGCCCCGACGGGTCTGATTCGCTGAATCCGCCCAAGGCCCTGGAATGGATCATCCGCGAAGCCCGGGAGCGCTCTGCCGGCCGTGGCGCCGTGGGCGTGAACATCCTCTGCGCCATCGAGGGCTACGAAGCCGCCGTGAAGGCCTCCCTCGCGGGCGGCGCCCAGATGATCGTGTCGGGCGCGGGTCTGCCCCTGGGCCTACCGGGCATGGTGGGCGACGCGGACGTGGCCCTGGTGCCCATCGTGTCCTCGGGCCGGGCCCTCAATGTCATCTGCAAGCAGTGGCAGCGGAAGTACAACCGCCTGCCCGACGCGGTGGTGCTGGAAGGCCCCGAAAGTGGCGGCCATCAGGGCTTCAGCCACGAGGGCTGCGCCGATCCGGCCCACACCCTGGAGAACATCCTGCCCGAGGTCATCGCGGAGCGGGACAAGTGGGGCGACTTCCCCGTCCTGGTGGCCGGCGGCGTCTGGGACCACGCGGACATCCAGAAGTTCCTGGCTCTGGGCGCCTCCGGCGTGCAAATGGGCACCCGCTTCATCGGCACCTTCGAGTGCGACGCCTCGCCGATCTTCAAGGAGGTCATCCTCCGCGCCAAGGCCGAGGACATTGGCCTCATGAAGTCCCCCGTGGGTCTGCCCGCCCGCGGGGTGCGCACGAGCCTGCACCGGCGCATCGAGGCCGGCACCGCCCCCCAGATCCGCTGCGTCAGCAACTGCCTGTCGCCCTGCGGCCACGGCAAGGGCGCCGCCGCCGTGGGCTACTGCATCGCCGATCGCCTCGCCGACGCCATGCAGGGCGATGAGGAGAACGGCCTGTTCTTCACTGGCAGCAATGGCGCCAAGCTCCGCGAGCTGGTCAGCGTCCGCGACCTCATCGAGGAACTGACCCAGGATCCGGGGCTTCAGCGGGTCTACGCCTGAAGCTTAGACTCGCCGCTCGGCCACGATCTCCAGGACCATGGGCGTGATCATGAGCGTCTTCGGAGAGGCTGCCGCTTCGCTCAGAGCTGTGCGGACGGCGTTCGTCCAGGCTTCGTCCACGCGGCCCAGGTCCAGCAGACGCTTGAGGTTGATCTCCACGAATTCCGATGGCCACCTCCAGATGAAGTCGGCGGGCGGGATGACGAAGACCTTGGGGGCGAGGTGCGTCACGGAAAGGCCCGCGTCTTCGAGCAGGGTCGGCAGGGACAGGGCCACGTCAGGCTCGCCGCCGGAGGCGCGCCAGCTGGCCATGACCTCGGAGACGAAGGCTTCCAGGGGCGGGCAGGGGGGCGCTAGGCGCCAGGTGCGGTAGTCCAGGTATTCGTGGAAGATGGCGACGCCGCCGGGTTTCAGTGCCCGTGCCACGGTGGCCACCAGCTTCGCGGGGTCCGACACGAAAGAGGCCACCCAGCGGCACCAGGTGGCGTCCATGCCCTGCACGTCCAGCGGGCCGGCCATGAGGTCCTGCTCGTGGAAGCGCACGTTCGACAGCCCCCTGGCCGCGCAGGTCTCCCGGGCATGCTGGACGAAGTTGCCGGAGCGCTCAGCGGCGTGGACCTCCCCAGTGGGACCCACGATCTCCGCCAGGTCAACGGTGGCATAGCCCGGTCCCGCGCCCACGTCCAGCACGCGTGAACCCGTGGTGATCCCGGCCCGGCGCCAGCATTCCAGCACGTGAGGACGCCAGACCCGGTGCTGGAGTCCCAACCGTTCGATTTCCTCCCGGTGAGTCCCGAGGACGTAGTCGCGCTCGCCTGGTCCGGCCACCCCTGCCTCCATGCCTGTCCTGGCGCCAGTCTAGCGGAGGGGGCGGGAATCCCTAGAAAGTGGACTTGCATAATTAATCACAAATTAAAAAATATCAGCGATAATTTGCAATTGATTTTGTGTCTCATAGGCTTAGTTTGAACGAATCTCTCCCGAAGTGCCTCACCCACAGGACCCCCATCCCGGAGGACGGACATGGCCACAGATTCGCGCTCCATCGCGCTTGCCCCACCGCATCGCCTCTACACCCTCGCGGCCTGGGCGGTGGCGGCCGTTGTGGTCCTCGGCTTCGCGAAGACCTACTATCTCAAGGCGGTCTTCGGCACCCCCACCCTTTCCCCCCTGCTCCATCTGCACGGCCTGATCATGAGCCTCTGGTTCGGCCTGTTCGTGGTGCAGACGCGGCTGGTGGCGGTCCGCCGGCTGGACCTGCACAAGCAGCTGGGCCTGCTCGGCGCCTTCCTCGCCATGGCGGTGCTGGTGGTGGGCACGGTGACGGCCATCACCGCCGCCCGCCTGGGGCGCTCCCCGGGTCCGCCACCCCTGATCTTCCTGGTGGTGCCCCTGGGCGACATGGTGGTGTTCGGCACCATGGTGGGCGTGGGGCTCGGCCTCCGGGCCCGGGGGGATTACCACAAGCGGTTCATGCTGCTTTCCTGCGTGGGCATCCTGGCGGCAGCCATCGCACGGATCCCTCTGGAGGCCATCGCCAAGGCGGGACCTCTGGCCTACTTCGGACTGACGGACCTGGCGGTGATCGGCTGCGCGGCCTACGACCGGCTGCGGACCGGCCGCTTCCACCCCGCCTTCCTGTGGGGCGGGCTCTTCGTCATCCTGTCGCACTGGCTGCGCCTGGCTTTTGCCGGCACCGGACTCTGGATGACCTTCGCCACCTGGGTGACGCGCTAGCTCAGCTGGCGGTCATCCGCTCGCATTGGGGTGCCGCTCCAGCAGCTGGCGCAGGGGGGCGTTCCGCTTCACCACATCCTGCCGGCGCAGGTGGGCAATGAGCTGGGGTGGGGCGGCGCTCCAGCGGGCGATGTTCTGGATGAGCAGGGTGGAGACGTAGGTGCGGCGGCAGAGCAGGGCGGTGGTGTGGCCGTCGATGGTGAGGCCCACCAGGCTCGCGAGGCAGCGGCCCTCCGTGGTGAGGATCAACTCGGCCCGCTCCTCGCCCGTGCGCTGGTTGAAGCTGGCCCGCAGCTGGTCCCGGGCCATGGCGCGCACCTGCTCCGGCGCGTCGCGGGAGGTGGCTACGAGGTACTGCTCCAGCAGGCGCCGGGGGGACCACAGCCGCCGGTAGAGCCCGGCCGGCAGCAGGGGATTCTGCAACAGGGAGCGGCGCACGCCCCCGTCGTTCGTGAAGGCCGTCCGCCCGCCCAGGGCCTCCAGGCCCGCGCTGGTGCGGTGGTGGGCGGCGATGAGGCGCGCGTGGAGGGAGCCCACCCGCGGGTTCTCCAGCACGGCACGGATCACCTCCGCCGTGGGATCGAAGCAGAAGGCGCTCAGCTCGGGTTCGATCGCCGCCTGGGCCAAGGCCACCCGCTCGTCGACGGATCGGGCGTGCAGCTGGTGCTCGAAGAGCTGGCGGTGGGTCGCCGCCCGAGCGGCGGCCAGGGGGGCATCCTCGTCCTGAGCCTCTCCCTGGGGTTCGCTTTCCGCAGCGCTGGGTTCGGTTGCCGGGGGCGGCACCACCGGGACTGCGGGCTCCTCGGCGGCCACGGCGCCCAGGGTCACCAGTTCGCGCAGCATCCCATCCAGCTCACCTTCATCCAGTCCGGTGAGCGCCGCGAGGGCGGGCAGGTCCAGGGTTCCATCCAGACGCGACAACAGGTAGCCCTGGCGGGAATCAAGGGGCAGGGCGCGGGAATCCACGTCCACCCGGGGAAGGGGCTTCCAGGTCATGGGGCGATCATAGGGCGGAATGGATGGCTCGGCACCCCAAGGATCCCGGTCATTCCTCCACGACCCCCTTCAGCCACGCCTTGCCCCGCAGCCGTTCGACGCTGGTCTCGGGGAAGAGGTCGAGGGGGCTCTTCCCCTCCAGCCCCAGGCGGGGCACGGCGGCGGCGGTGAAACCCAGGCGGGCGCCCTCCTGCAGCCGCAGGGGCAGCTGGGCCACGGGACGGACTTCCCCCGTGAGACCCACTTCGCCCATGAAGAGGCACTTCTCCGCCAGCAGGCGGCCGCCTGCGCTGCTGCAGAGGGCGGCGATCACCGCGAGATCCGCGGCGGGATCCTCGATCTCCAGGCCGCCCGCCACGTTCACATAGATGTCCCGGTCATGGAGCTGCACGCCGCCCCGGCGCTCGGCCACAGCGCAGAGCATGGCCAGGCGCTGGCCGTCGATGCCCAGGGCCGTGCGGCGGGGGATGCCCAGGCCCGCGGCGGCGACGAGCGCCTGGATCTCCACTACCATCGGCCGGGTGCCGCTGAGCACCACCGTGGCGGCGCAACCGGGTCGGGGCTCGGCATCCAGGAAGAAGGGGTTGCCCTCGGCGGGCACCAGGCCCTTCTCGGTCATGGCGAAGACACCCAGTTCGAACGCCGCGCCGAAGCGGTTTTTCAGCGCCCGCAGCAGGCGGTGGTGGTGGTGGCGGTCACCCTCGAAGGCCAGCACCGTGTCCACCAGATGCTCCAGCACCTTGGGACCCGCCAGGCTGCCGTCCTTGGTGACGTGGCCCACCAGCACCAGGGGCGTGCCCGTGGTCTTGGCCCAGCGGGTGAGCATGGCGGCGCAGCCGCGCACCTGGCTCACGCTGCCGGCGCTGCTCTCGAAATCGGGATCGAAGAGGGTCTGGATGCTGTCCACCAGCAGCAGGCCGGGCTGCATGCGCTCGGCCTCTTCGAGGATGCGCCGCACATCCGTTTCCGCCAGCAGGTGGATGCCCGGATTCTCCGCGCCCAAGCGCTGGGCCCGCAGCTTGATCTGGCGCTCGCTCTCCTCGCCGCTGGCGTAGAGGACGGTTCCCTGGGTGGTGGCGGCCCACTGGAGCAGCAGGGTGGACTTGCCGATGCCCGGCTCGCCGCCCAACAGGGCCACCATGCCCGGCACCACGCCGCCACCCAGCACCCGATCCAGCTCCACGAGGCCCGTGGGGCTGCGCTGGGTGTCCGTGACGTCCACATCGGGCAGGGCGACGGGGCCCGCGTAGTGGCTTTGCGCATAGGCGGAGCCGGAGCGCTGCAGGTCGCGCTTCAACGCTCCGCGCACCTCCTGCACGGTATCCCAGGCGCCGCAGCCCGTGCATTTGCCCATGGCCTTGGGATGGCGGGCGCCACAGGCGGTGCACTCGTACAAGGGTGAGGTCTTGGCCATCAGGCGGAGATCTCGTGGCGGATGAAGGCCACGATGTCGTCGGTATTCGTGCCGGGCTGGAAGATTTCGCGGATGCCGATGGCTTTGAGTTCGGGGATGTCTCCGTCCGGGATGATGCCGCCGGCGAACACCAGCACGTCATCGGCCCCCTGTTCCTTCAGCAGCCGCATCACCTCGGGGAAGATCTGGTTGTGGGCGCCGCTAAGGATGCTCATGCCCAGCACCCGGGCGTCCTCCTGCACCACGGCCGCCACGATCTGCTGGGGCGTCTGGCGCAGGCCCGTGTAGATGACCTCCATGCCGGCGTCCCGCAGGGCCCGGGCCACGACCTTGGCGCCGCGGTCATGCCCGTCGAGACCGGGCTTAGCGATGACGACGCGGATCGGTGCTTGGTTCATGGAATGCTCCCGGGATTACCAGTTCTCAGTCTGCCTGAGCGCCTCGTAAAGGCCAATGGCCGCGGCCTGCGCCAGGTTCAGACTGCGATGGTGGTCGCCCACCATGGGGATGCGCACCAGATGGTCGTTGTAGGCCTTCAGGAGGTCATCGGGAAGCCCCACCGTCTCCTGGCCGAACACCAGACCGTCGCCGTAGGCCCAGGGCACCTGGGTGTGCCGCCGGGCGCCCTTGGTGCTGAAGAGCCACAGGCGCTTCGCGGGCGTGCGGGCCAGGAAGTCCTCCCAGTTCTCGTAGTGGGTGGGTTCCAGTTTCTCCCAGTAGTCCAGGCCGGCGCGACGCAGGTAGTAGTCGCTGGTGTCGAAGCCCAGAGGATGGATCAGGTGGAGTTTCGCCCCGTTGTTCACGCAAAGGCGGCCGATGCTTCCGGTGTTCTGCGGAATCTCGGGCTGGTGGAGAATAATGTGGAACATGGGGGGCCCCGATGAGCGAATGCCTGTTCTGCAAGATTGCGCGGAAGGAGATCCCCTCCGCCCTAGTGTACGAAGATGACAGCTTGCTCGCCTTCAAGGACATCTCCCCTCAGGCGCCGGTGCACCTGCTGATCATTCCGAAAGCGCACTGCGAGGGCATGGCGGACATGACGCCGGAGATCGCCGCGGCCGTGGGCCGCCTCCCCCGGGTGGCCGCCCGTCTCGCACAGGAGCAGGGCGTGGCCACCAGCGGCTGGCGCCTCCTGAGCAACTGCGGCCCGGACTCGGGGCAGAGCGTGTTCCATCTTCATTTCCACCTCCTGGGCGGCAAGCCCCTGGGGGGTCGGCTCTGCCTGTAATATCCCGGTCCCGGCCCGCCAGACGCCATCCACGACCTCCAGAGGTGGCCCATGAACGCAGCGAATGGACACTCGGATGCCGCCAGGATCTACCGGGGCACGGACCGGCTCATCCTGGGGATCGTCCTGGCGGTCGTCACCTTCTGGCTCTTCGCGCAGACGACCCTGAATGTCGCCCCGGCCATGCGGACGGAGCTGCGCATCTCCGACGGGATGAGCAACCTGGCGGTCAGCATCACGGCCCTGTTCTCCGGGATCTTCATCGTCGTGGCGGGCGGTCTGGCCGACCGCCTGGGCCGCGTGCGGCTGACCTATGCGGGCCTGGCCCTCAGCATCGCCGGCTCGGCGCTGATTGCCCTGTCGCCGCCGGGGACCGCTGTCTTCCTCATGACTGGGCGCGTCATCCAGGGCGTATCCGCAGCCTGCATCATGCCGGCGACCCTGGCCCTGATGAAGGCCAGCTTCGAGGGCCGGGACCGCCAGCGGGCCCTGAGTTACTGGTCGATCGGGTCCTGGGGCGGATCGGGCCTCTGTGCGCTCTTCGGGGGGCTGGTGGCCTCGACCCTGGGGTGGCGCTGGATCTTCGGGATGTCCATCCTGGTGGCCCTGGCCAGCTTCCTCCTCCTGCGGGGCACGCCGGAGAGCCGGGTCGAGTCCACGGAGCGCAGGCCCTTCGACTGGGCCGGCCTCGCCGCCTTCATCGTGGCCATGGTGGCGCTGAACGTAGTCATCGGCCGGGGCTCGGACCTGGGCTGGACAAGCCCGCCGGTGCTGGGCCTGGCGGCCCTGTTCCTGGTGGCCGCGGCGGCCTTCCTCAGAATTGAGATCCGCGGCGCCAACAGCTTCGTGGACCTGCGGCTCTTCGACAACCGGACCTACACCGGCGCCACCCTCTCCAACTTCCTGCTCAACGGGGCGGCCGGGACGCTGCTCGTGGCCCTCTCACTCGTCCAGCAGGAGGCCGGGCTCTCCTCGCTGCAGTCGGGCCTGATGACCACCGGGTACCTGGCCGCCATCCTCTCGACCATCCGCGTGGGTGAGAAGCTGCTTCAGCGCTGGGGCCCGCGGAAACCCATGCTGCTTGGCTGCTGGATCACCACGGCCGGCATCCTGCTGACGACCTCCACCTTCCTGCTGGCGCGCACCTACATCGCCACGGCCTTCGTGGGATTCACCCTGTTCGGCATCGGTCTGGGGCTCTATGCGACCCCGTCCACGGATGCGGCCCTGTCCAATGTGCCCCAGGACAAGGCCGGTTCCGCCTCGGGCATCTACAAGATGGCCTCCTCTCTGGGCGCCGCCTTCGGCGTGGCCCTGTCCGCGGCGATCTTCACGGGTCTGGGCCGGTCCCAAGGGCTGGTGCCCATGGCCGGCCTCTTCATGGGTCGCACGGACAACCTCGAAGTCCGGTTCGCCGCAGGGATGGCGCTGATATTCAACGCGTTCATGGTCCTCGTCGCCATCATCGCCATCGTGGCGACTGTCCCGAAGCGGGAGGCGGCTCCGCCGACCCGGGGCTAGAGCGTCTGGTTTCCAGAAAAGCGCCGGTTCCGCCGGCCCGGAGAAGGTTCGCCCGGTGGGGATCTGTTTTTTAACGCGTTGTTTCGCTTTTATTTCTGCTTGTTGCATCCCGGCATCTTTCTAGACTTTGAAGTGGTTCTCAGTGGAGAAAAGTGGGTTGAAGTGGATCAAAGTGGTCTTCCTTCTTTTCTGCTGGCCTCTTCTGGGCAACTGGTTGAAAGGCGTTACCGGTGCTGCGACTTCGCGGGAACTCACCGGCCACGGTGGATGAGAAGGGACGCTTGAAGCTCCCCTCCTCCTTCAAGGCCGAGCTCGAAACCTTCGCCCAGGGCGAGGGGGCTCAGGCTCTGCGTGAAGGTGCCGGCGCCCTGCGGCACTACCTGACCTCCCTGGACGGTCGCTCTGCCCGCCTCTACCCGATGCCGGTCTGGGAGGCCATCGAGGCCCGGCTGGCCGCCCTGCCGTCCACCAGCCCAGCCAAGCGCAAGTTCCTGGAGACCACCGCCTACTTCGGCAGCGAGGTGGAGCCGGATGCCCAGGGCCGCTTCGTCATCCCGCCCATCCTGCGCGAAGCCGCCCAGCTCACGGGCGAGGTGGCCGTGCTGGGACAGATGGACCACCTGGCCCTGTGGAACAAGGCCGGCTTCGAGCGCCGCCTGGCGGCTGAACCCCTGGGCGCCGACGACCTGGCCCAGCTCGCGGACCTGGGGATCTGATGATGGCGACCCAGCCCCCCACCCATGTCCCCGTCCTCCTCCAGGAGGTGCTGGACAACCTCGTGCTGCCTCCGGCGGCCCGGGTTCTCGACCTCACCCTGGGCCTGGGCGGCCACGCGGAAGCCCTGCTGGCCCGCTGCGACCAGGCCTCCCGCTATCTGGGGGTGGACCGCGATCCAGAGGCCCGCTACCAGGCCCGCCGCCGCCTGGGCGACGACATCCGCCTGGAGATCCTGGCCGGGAATTACGAGGACATCTGGAGCGATCCCCAGTTCCAGGCCTGGAAGGCCGAATTCGCCCCCGGCGGTTTCGACGCCATCCTCGCGGACCTGGGCGTCTCCACCCTGCAGCTCCGGACGCCGGAACGCGGCTTCAGCTTCCGGGACGAGGGCCCCCTCGACATGCGCATGGATACCACTTCCGGCCCCACTGCCCTGGAATGGATCGCGGCACAGACCGACGAAAGCCTGGCCGACGCGATCTACCAGTACGGCGAAGAGCGTGCCAGCCGGCCCATCGCCCGCGCCATCCTCCGGGCGCACCGCGAAGGCCGGCTGGCCACCACGAAGGATCTGGCGGAAGCGGTCTACACCGTCATCCCCCGGGAGCCCGCCAAGCGGAAAGGGCACAGTGACCCCGCCACCCGCACCTTCCAGGCCATCCGGATCGCCGTGAACGGCGAACTGGACCACCTGGCCGCCGCTCTGGAATCCGCCCTCGCCAACCTCCGGCCCGGCGGGCGCCTCGCGGTCATCAGCTTCCACAGCCTCGAGGACCGCATCGTCAAGCAGACGCTGCGCCGCCTCGCGGGCATCTACGACGGGCCGGGCCGGACGGCCCCTGTCGAGCTCCCCAAGATCCTCAAGCTCGTCCATCCCGGCGGTCTCGCCCCCAGCGAAGCCGAGGCAGCCGCCAATCCTCCCTCCCGTTCCGCCCGCCTCCGCGTGGCAGAGCGTCTCCCCTGACCGAGGTACCCATGGCTGCCGGAACCCTGCCGAGCTCCGCCCCTCCCGTCCGAATGGTCGAGAGCGAGGGCATCCTGCGCATGCTGCTCCTGGTGCTGGCCCTGGCCATGCCCCTGGCCACCCTCGCCTATCTGAAGGTCCAGAGCACCCGTCTGAGCTATGCCATGGGCGACCTGAAGGAGCGCATCCGCAAGGAAGAGGAGTTCCAGCGCAAGCTCCTGCTGGAACGCAGCCGGTACCAGCGTGACGAGGAAGTCCAGGGCTACGCCCAGAAGGCCGGCCTCCAGCCCCGCAAGCAGGGGCACCTGATCCACCGCGCCTTCACGCCGGAGGACCAGCGCCTCGCCAAGCTCCGTCCGGTCTCGTCCGATGGGCTGTAGGCTATAGAGCGTGGGCTCCAGGTCCACGCCACCGCTTCATCCCGCCCCGGCCTTCCCGTGTCCATCCGTTTCGCCACTGAGCCCCGCGTTTCCCGCCGTCTGCTGGGCCGGCAGGATCCCCAGGATCTGCTGAGCCAGCGCCTGCCCTGGATCATGGGCGGCATGGCCTTATGGGCTCTGCTCATCCTGCTGAGACTGCTCTGGCTGCAGGGGGTGGAGCACAGCAGATACCGGGCCAGGGCCGAGCAGCAGCACACCACCATCGTGCCCATCCCGCCCATCCGGGGCGAGCTGCGGGACCGGCGCGGGGAGCCCCTGGCCATCTCCATCAAGGTCGAGAGCCTCTTCGTCGATCCCCGCGTGTTCTACCCGGACTACAAGCCGGGGAAGGGCGAGGACCGGCAGTGGGGCGAGCCCGACCGCAAGGCCGCCACGGCGGTGGCCGCGAAGCTCGCGCCCATCCTGGACCAGACCCGGGCCCAGGTGCTGGAGAAGCTCCTCCGCAAGAAGACCTTCGTCTATCTGGAACGGCACCTGCCGCCCGCCAAGACGGCCGCCCTGCGGGCCCTGAACCTGGACGGCATCGAGTTCCAGCCCGAAAGCCGCCGCTTCTACCCCCGGGGCAGCCTGGCGGCCCAGATCATCGGCTTCACCAACATCGACGGCCTCGGCCAGCTGGGGATCGAACAGTCCTACGACAAGCAGCTGGTGGGGGTGAAAGGCGAGCTGATCGCCCCCAAGGACGCCCACGGCAAGCTGCTCATCCTCCAGGAGAACTACAGCAAGGTGCCGGTGAACGGGGCCTCGCTCCAGCTCAGCCTGGATGCCTCCATCCAGCACATCGTGGAGGACGCCCTGGAGGAAGGCGTGCGCCTCTCGCGGCCCCGCACGGCCTATGCGGTGGTGGTGGATCCCCGCACCGGGGAGATCCTGGCCATGGCCGGCACCCCCAGCTTCGATCCGAATCACATCCTGCCGAAGAAGTTCCGCAACCGGGCCGAGTCCGAGCTTTCGCCCGCCGAGCGGGACGAGCTGCGCCGTGAGCTGGAGCGCCAGAAGGCCGCCCGCAAGGTGCATCCGGTGGAGGATGTCTACGAACCCGGCTCCACCATGAAGATCTTCACGGCGGCCATGGCCCTGGAGGAGCGCAAGGTCCACCTGGGCGAGCGCATCGACTGCATGTCCGGCCGCTGGCTCTACAGCCCCAAGATCCCCCCCATCACGGATACCCACCGCCACGGCCTCCTCACCTTCGAAGAGGTGCTCTGGCAAAGTTCCAACATCGGCGCCGCCAAGATCGGCATCCGTCTCGACCCGGCGGTGCACTACCAGTACCTGCGGAAATTCGGCTTCGGGGACGCCACGGGGCTGAACTTCCCCGGCGAGAGCTCTGGGCGTCTCATCGCGCCGGACCGTTGGAGCGTGCCCACCCAGTACACGATGTCGTACGGCTACGGGCTGAGCACCACGCCCCTGCAGATCCTCATGGCCGGCTGCGCCCTGGCCAATGGGGGCAAGCTCATGCAGCCGATCCTGGTGCAGCGCATCTACAATGACAAGGGCCTGCTGCTGAAGGAGTTCAAGCCCACCGTGCGCAGCCAGGTCCTCAGCGAGGAAACGGCGAACCTGATGAAGGAGACCCTGAAGGGCGTGATCACGCAGGGCACCGGCAAGCGGGCCAAGCTCGACAACGGCGTGGAGGCCTTCGGCAAGACGGGAACCAGCCGCAAGCTCATCGACGGGCAGTACGACCCCAAGCGCCACTACGCCTCCTTCATGGGCTTCTTCCCGGCCGACAAGCCCCAGTTCGGAGTCCTCGTGATGCTCGACGACCCCGCCGGAGACACCACCGGCGGCGATGTGGCAGCGCCTCTGTTCAAGCGCATCGGCGATGGCATCCTCCGGTTCCGGCAGACCGCGCCCGATGCGGAACGCGAGGCGGACCTGAAGCTGTCCCTGCGCGACTGGCCCGTGAGCGAAACGGACGAAGCCGCCCTGCATGTGGAGCGGGGCCGCGTGCCCGATCTCCAGGGCCTCAGCCTCAAGGCCGCCATCCATCGCGTGGTGCTGGTGGGCGGGACTCCGAAAGTGGAAGCCGCCCCTGGTGTCACCGCCACCCATGTGGTGGGCCAGAGCCCCAGCCCCGGCGCGACGCTGGAGCCGGGCACCGTGGTGAAGATCAAGGCGGGGATGCCATGAAGCTGGACGCGCTCATCGAAGGAATCGCCCAGCGGCGCTCGGGCCCGGAAGTCGAAGTGGTCGACCTCACCTGTGACAGCCGCGAAGTCCGCCCCGGCTGGGCGTTTCTGGCCCTCCAGGGCGAGAAGGTCGATGGGGCCTCCTTCGTCCCCCAGGCCCTGGCCCAGGGCGCCATCGCCGTGATCACGGCGTCCGCCGTGGCGGCGCCAGAAGGGATTCCGGTCTGCACGTTCACCGGGGATTCCCGGCTGCAGATGGGCGAACTGGCCCGCCGGCTTCAAGGTGCGCCGGATGGGCACCTAGCCCTCATCGGCGTCACCGGCACCAACGGCAAGACCACCACCACCACCCTGATCCGCCAGCTCCTGCGCGGCGCCGGGATCGGCTGCGGCCTGGTGGGCACGGTGCTGAACGCCGCTGGCCAGCTGGAGGAGGAGGCCGACCGCACCACGCCGGAGAGCCCGACCTTCTACCGCTGGCTGCGCCGCAGCGTGGCGGCGGGCGATGCGGCTTCGGCGGTGGAGGTGAGCAGCCACGCCCTCTGCCTGGGCCGGGTCCACGGCGCTCGCTTCAAGGTGGGCGTCTTCACGAATCTCACCCAGGACCACCTGGACTACCACGGCACCCTGGACGCCTATTTCGAGGCCAAGCACCGGCTCGTGGCCCAGTGCGACCGCTTCCTCGCGAACGCGGATGATCCCTGGGGCCGCGGCCTGCTGGAGCGGGAGGGCCATGTGAGCTACGCCGTGGACCGCCCCGCGTGCTACCGCGCCCACGGCCTGGAGCTGGGTCCCACGGGGACGCGCTTCATGCTGCATTCGGCCAAGGGCAGCTGGGACGTGCAAAGCCCGCTGCTGGGATGCTTCAACGTCTACAACCTGCTGGCGGCCCTGGCCGCCTGTGCCGAGGCTGGCTTCGACCTGGATCGCCTGGCCCCCGCGGCCCGGAAGGTCAGTGGCGCCCCCGGCCGCCTGGAGCGCGTGGACTGCGGCCAGCCCTTCGGCGTGATGGTGGACTATGCCCACACGCCTGATGCCCTGGAGAAGCTGCTGGCGGAAGGCCGGCGCCTGCTGCCAACCGGCGGACGCCTGCATGTGCTCTTCGGCTGTGGGGGCGACCGCGACCGCGCCAAGCGCTCCCTCATGGCCGCAGCTGTGGCGGCGGGTGCAGACGTGCTGTGGCACACCAGCGACAATCCCCGCACGGAGGACCCCGAACGCATCCTCGATGACGCCGCCCCTGGCATCCCCGAAGCGCTCCGTGGGGATCGGGCCCGGTACCACCGCAACGCCGACCGCCGCGAATCCGTGCGACAGGCCCTGGCAGACTGTCGCCCCGGCGACCTCCTGCTGCTGGCGGGGAAGGGCCACGAGCCCTACCAGGAAATCCATGGTGTGAAGCACCCCTACAGCGACCGTGCCGCCGTGGAAGCCGCGCTCCGGGGTAGCCGATGACGCGGATCCGCGCCGTCTCGGGGCCAGAGGATCCGGCCATCAGGGAAGCCGCAGCGCTGCTGCGCACCGGTGGACTGGTGGCTTTCCCCACGGAGACGGTGTACGGCCTTGGCGCCGACGGCCTGAATCCCGAGGCCGTGGCGCGCATCTACGCGGCCAAGGGACGTCCTGCGACGAATCCCGTGATTCTCCACGTGGCCAATGCGCCCGCCGCCCGGGCGCTGGTATCCCACTGGCCCGCGGAAGCCCAGGCCCTGGTAGAGCGATTCTGGCCCGGCCCGTTGACGCTGGTGCTGCCTGCTTCGGACCTGGTGCCTTCCATCGTGCGGGCGGGGGGCCCGTCCGTAGCCCTGCGTTGCCCGGCCCATCCCGTGGCCCTGGCCCTGATCCGCGCCACGGGCCGCCCTCTGGCCGCGCCCAGCGCCAACCGCAGCCAGCACCTGTCACCCACGCTCGCACAGCACGTGGCGTCGAGCCTGGGCGAAGCGGTGGATCTGATCCTGGATGCCGGCCCCACGGCCGCAGGCCTCGAATCCACCATCCTCGACCTGACCGGGGCCGGGCCCCGGATCCTGCGTCCCGGCCCTCTCGGGCCCGCTGAACTGGCCGTCCTGGTGGGGGCCGTGGACCTGTGGGAGGGGGCCGTGAAGACCGGGGAAGTGCAGGCCGCCCCGGGGATGGCGGAGCGCCACTACGCCCCCCGGGCGAGGCTGGAGCTGGTGCTGCCGGGAGCCGGGTCGCCGGAGGTATCCGGTTTGGTGGCGTACGTGGGCCTGGGTTCTCTTCCACCATTGCCCGTGGGCGTCCGCGGCATCCTCCTGCCCCTGGATGCGGAAGCGGTGGGAGCAAGGCTCTATGCCCTCCTGCACGAACTTGACGACGCGGGTTTTGAGCGGATCTTCATGGAGCGCCCGCCGGAGGATGAGGCCTGGCTGGCGGTCCGTGACCGTTTGCGGCGGGCCTCTGCGAAGGAGCAGCCATGAGCCTCTGGTCCCTCCACCAGGTCGCCTCCCGCGTGGGGGGCGAGATCCTGGGCGACGGTGCCGTGGTGCCATCCGCCCTTTCGCTGGACACCCGGACGATTCAGCCCGGCGCCTGCTTCGTTGCCCTTCGGGCCGAGCGGGACGGGCACGACTTCGCCGCCCAGGCGGTGGGGAAGGGGGCCGCGGCCCTCCTGGTGGACCACCCGATGGACAGTGACTGTCCACAGCTTGTGGTGCCCGACACGGAGGTGGCCCTCCAACGCTGGGGCCAGGCCCGGCTGGCGGCGGTCCGGCCGGCGGCCGTCTTCGGTGTCACTGGCAGCGTCGGCAAGACCAGTACCAAGGAACTGCTGGCGGCGGCCGTGGGTGGGTGGCGGACACCCGGAAATCGCAACAACACACTGGGTTTGCCGGAAGCCCTGGCCACCCTGCCGGAAGGCCTGGAAGCGGCGGTGCTGGAGATGGGCATGAGCACGCCCGGCGAGATCCAACTCCTCACTGAGATCGCACCCCTGGACTTCGGGCTCATCACGCTGGTGGGTACCGCCCATGCCGAGAACTTCGCCCACGGTCAGCGGGGCATCGCGGAAGCCAAGGGCGAGCTGGTGGCGGGCCTGGTTCCCGGTGGCGTCTGGGCCCACCTCGCCTCGGACCCGTGGTGCCGTTGGATCGCGGAGCAGCCCTGGGCCCAACACGCCAGGGCCCTGCCCGTGGGTGAGGGGCAGGCCTATGGCTGGGAGGCCGTCGAATCCCTGGGAGCCTCCGGAGAGGCCTTCATCATGCGGACACCGGAGGGCGAGGTTCCGGTGCGGATCCAGCTCCCCGGAGAACATCAGGTCCGCAACGCCGCCCTGGCCGCGGCCCTGGCCATTCACGCAGGGCACGACCCGGAACAGGTGGCGGCGGGCCTCGGCGCGGTGATCCCCGAAGCCGGCCGGGGGCGGCTCCACCCCCTGGGTGGCGGCGGCTGCCTGTTGGACGAGACCTACAATGCCAGCCCCGATTCCATCCTGGCCTGTGCCCATGCCCTCGCGCACCTTTCCGGCGGCGAGGCCGTGGCGGTGCTGGGCTCCATGCGCGAGCTGGGGCGAGAGGCTCCACGGATCCACCGGGAGACCGGCGCCGCCCTCAAGGCCCTGGGGCTGTCGCGGCTCTGGGCCTACGGCGAGTTCGCGGAGGATTACGCCAGGGGCTTCGGCTTGCGGGCCGTGGCCTTCCCGGATTTCGAGACTCTGCGCGATGATGCCGCCGGCCTCTCCGCAATCCCGCCGGGAGCCCGTATCCTGGTGAAGGGCAGCCGGTTCTGGCGCGCGGAGCGCGTCGTGGATTGGCTTCTCTCCCACTGACTTCCAGATTCGGACTCCCCATGCTGCCCTGGCTTCTCTATCCCTTCCGCGACACGATTCCGGGCTTCTCGGTCTTCCGCTACGTGACCTTCCGCACGGCCATGGCCGCAGCCACGGCCATGGTGCTGAGCCTGATGCTGGGCCCCTGGGTGATCCGGACCCTGACCGCCCTCAAGATGGGCCAGCACATCCGCGACGTCGGGCCCGAGCACCACCAGAAGAAGGCGGGGACGCCCACCATGGGCGGCATCCTCATCCTCCTGGTGATCACGGTGTCCACGCTGCTGTGGTGCGACCTCAAGAGCGGCGCCATCTGGGTGGTGCTCATGGCCCTGTTGGGCTTCGGCACCGTGGGCGCCTTCGACGATGCCCAGAAGCTCCTCAAGAAGCAGAACCTGGGCCTCACCAGCTGGCAGAAGATGGCCCTGCTCACGGGCATCTCGCTGCTGGTGGCCTGGCTCATCCTCCATTTCGGCCTGCGGGGGGCGGCCACCAGCCATTTGTCCGTCCCGTTCTTCAAGAACTTCCGGCCCGACGTGGGCGTGTTCCTCATTCCCTGGATCTGGCTGGTGATGGTGGGCACGAGCAACGCCGTGAACCTCACGGATGGCCTGGACGGGCTGGCCACGGGCGGCACGCTCATCGTGTCGCTGACCTACGCGATCCTGGCCTACGTGGTGGGGCACGCGAAGATCGCCGCCTACCTGGTGGTGCCCCATGTGCCCGGCGGCGCGGAGCTCTCCGTGTTCATGGGCGCCATGGCAGGCGCCTGTCTGGGCTTCCTCTGGTTCAATGCCCATCCGGCCGAAGTCTTCATGGGCGACACGGGCTCGCTGGGGCTGGGGGGGGCACTCGGCACGGTGGCAGTGGTCATCAAGCAGGAGCTGCTGCTGGTCATCGCGGGCGGGCTCTTCGTGGTGGAGGCGGTGAGCGTCATCCTGCAGGTGGGCAGCTTCAAGCTGCGCGGAGGGAAGCGCATCTTCCGCATGGCGCCTTTCCACCATCATCTCGAACTGGGCGGGCTGCAGGAGACCAAGGTGGTGATCCGCATGTGGATCACGGCCATCGTCTGTTCGATCCTGGCCCTCAGCTCTCTGAAGCTGCGGTAGGACCGGCGATGGGCCTGGGCTTCGTGGGCCAGGGCTGGCCCAGGATGTAGCCCTGGCCCCAGGGCACATCCGCGTCCATGACAGCCTCCAGTTCCTCCAGGGTCTCGATGCCCTCGGCGATAAAGCCGATGCACATGTGCCGGGCGAAATGGGACAGCGCATTGAGCAGGGCCGCCTGATAGGGCCGGCGATGGACCTGCTCCACGAGGCTCCGGTCGGCCTTGATGAAATCCGGTGCCAGCCGTGCCATCTGGGTGAGGCTGGCCACGCCGGCGCCGAGGTCATCCACGGCCACGCGCAGCCCGAGATCGCGCAGCCGCTTGGCGTAGGTCTGGAGTGCCTCGAGATCGTGCATGCCCTGGGATTCGGTGAATTCCATCACCACGCATTCCACGGGGAAGGGCAGGGCCTCCAGCCAGCGCGGAAGACAGCTCCAGAACCCGGGTGCCTCCAGGCTCACAGGCTCCAGATTCACGAAGTGCAGGTGGGATCCGTTTCCGCGTTGGGCCAGAGCCGTGAAGGTGGCCTCGAGGAAACGCAGATCCAGGGCCAGCCGGTCCTTGGCCGCCAGCGCGGGATCCTGGAGGATCGGGCCCACCGGATGGGTGACGCCCGCCTCATCCAGGTGTCTGGCCAGGTACTCCTGGGCCATCATGCGATTGTCCCGCAGCCGGTACATGGGCTGCACATGCGGCACGATGGCGCCCCCGCCGCTCAACAGACTTTCCAGGATGCCCTTGGGCATGGCAACTCCGCACTCGTTCAAGGGTTCCTCTCCCAGTGTAGCGCCTCGGCGGCCTGCATGCATGATGCTTCGGTCCGGGTTACGCTGGAAACAGGGGGCGATATGCGTACCGTGGTCGTGGGGGCGGGACGTTCGGGGTTGGCGGCAGCCCGTTTCCTGGTCTCGCAGGGGCGGCCGGTGGTGCTTACGGACAGTCGCCCGGGGCCTGATGCAGCCTTGGAACTCGACTTGGCGAAAGCGGGCATCCCCGGCGTATGGGGCAGTCACCCCGAATCTCTCCTGGAACATTGCGGCGAGGTCATCGTCAGCCCGGGGATTCCGCCCAGCCTGCCCTTTGTGACCGCAGCCATTTCCCGGGGGATCCCTGTGATTGGCGAGGTGGAACTGGCCCACCGCACACTCCGGGCCCGGCACGATGGGAGCCGCGTGCTGGCCGTGACGGGCACCAACGGCAAGAGCACCACCACCGATCTGGTGGCCCACCTGCTGCAGACTTCCGGACTGCCCGCCGTGGCCTGCGGCAACCTGGGCACCCCCGTCATCGAGGCCGTGGCCGCGGGCGCACCGGGATCGATCTACGTGGCGGAGCTGAGCAGCTACCAGCTCGAGACCGTGGCAGGGTTCCACGCGGAGGGCGCGGCCTTCCTGAACCTCACGCCGGATCATCTGGCGCGCCACGGCACCCTCGAGGCCTACCGCCGGGCCAAGCTGCGGATCTTCGAACGGCAGGATGCGGTGGATCTTCGCGTGGTGCCGGCAGCTCACCCCGAGTGGTGGCAGGACGCGCCAGGGGCTGGGCGGAACGCCCGTTTCGGGTGGTCCGAGGGCGAAGCCTGGTGTGATGGCAAGGGCCAGCTGATCCTCCGTGGCGAGGCACTCCTCCACCGCGACGAGCTGCGCATTCCGGGGGATCACAACGTGGAGAATGCCCTGGCGGCGACCCTCCTGGCCCGGCATGGCGGCGCGGACCTGGAAGCCATCCGCGAGGGTCTGCGCAGCTACCCCGGTCTGGCCCACCGCATCGCTTTCTGCGGCGAGAAGTGCGGCGTGCGCGCCTACAACGATTCCAAGGGCACGAACGTGGATGCCACCCTCACGGCCATCAAAGCCCTGCCAGGACCGCTCGTGCTGCTGCTGGGGGGCACGGACAAGGGCGCCAGCTATGAGCCCCTGCGCCAGGCCCTGAACGGCAAACTGCGCCGGCTGATCTTCCTGGGCGAGGCGATTCCGCAACTCACCCGAGACCTGGGCGATCTGCCCCATGACGTGGTGCCGGCCTTCGACGACGCCGTGAAGGCGGCCCTCGCCCAGGCGCGCTCCGGCGACCAGGTGCTCCTCAGCCCCGCCTGCGCCAGCTTCGACCAGTTCGACAACTTCGAACAGCGCGGGGAACGCTTCGAGAGCCTGGTGAAGGCCTGGCTCCAGTAGAATCGGTTATGCACGATGCCGTCCGAGCCGCCGCCGACCTCCGCGCCATGCTGGGCGCCGATGCTGTCCTGACGGAGGCCGGTGACTTGGCCCGCTACGAGGACGGCTGGCGGTACGGGAAGGGGAAGGCCCTTCTGGTGGTCCGTCCCGGGACCACCGGGCAGGTCTCGGAAGTCATGGCCTACTGCCACGAGCGGGGCATCCGGGTGATGCCCCAGGGCGCCAACACGGGACTGGTCGGCGCCTCCAATCCCGATGCCAGCGGCGAGATGCTCGTACTCAGCCTGGAGCGGCTGAACAAGCGCCTGGAGATCGACCCCATCAACCGCACCGCTGTGGTGGACGGTGGCGTGCTGCTCAGCACCTTGAACGAAGCGCTTTCGCCCCACGGCCTCATGTTCCCCATCGACCTCGGGGCGGATCCCACCATCGGCGGCATGATCGCCACCAACACGGGCGGCACCCGGCTCCTGAAATACGGCGACGTGCGCCACAACCTCCAGGGCGCGGAGGCCGTGCTGGCGGACGGTACGGTGGTGGATGTGATGAACCACCTGCGGAAGAACAACACCGGCCTCGACCTCAAGCAGCTCCTCGTGGGCACCAGCGGCGTCTACGCCGTGATCACCGGGGCGGTGCTCCAGGTGGTGCCCGTGCCCCGGCAGCATGCCACGGCCCTGGTGGGCTGCGCGTCCGGAGAGGCGGCGCTGGCCCTGCTGAAGGCCCTTGAGCGGGAGCTCGCGGACGTGTTCACGGCCTACGAGGTCATCAGCGCCAATGCCCTGAATGCCGTGTTCAAGCGCCACGACACCATCCGGAATCCCTACGGCAGCGCCAAGCCGCCGGCGTACACGGCCCTGGTGGAACTCTCCTCGACCCTTCCCGGAACGGCCCTGGACTTGGCTGAGGTGCTGGAGGAGCGCCTGGGGGCCTTCCTGGAGGGCGATGGCGGCGAAGGCATCACGGATGTCTTCATGGGCAAGCCCGAGGATTTCTGGGCCATCCGCCACCACATCAGCGAGAGCCTGCGGAACGAGGGGAAGGTGCTGGCCTTCGACATCAGCGTGCCGCGGAGCCGCATGGCCGCCTTCACCGAGGCCGCCGTGGCCCTGCTGGCCAAGGACTACCCCTTCGTCCGGTGCTGCGACTTCGGCCACTGGGGGGATGGCGGGACCCACCTCAATCTGGTGTGGAACGAGGCGGAGTCTCCCAGGTCGACGGCCGTGATCGTCGAGGAGCTGCAATCGCGCATCTATGAGTTGGCGGTCCGCGGGTTCGGCGGTTCCTACAGCGCCGAGCATGGCGTTGGCCCGCACAACCAGCGTTTCTACGACGCCTACACCCCGGAGCCGGTGAAGGCCGTGAACCAGGCCCTCAAGCAGCAGCTGGATCCCAAGGGCCTGTTCGGCACCACGCGGCTCGGCCCCAGGCGGTGATCGCCGCCGGAGGCGTTCCGGGTTAGATTCGAGGTCTTCAGGGAACCTCCATGCGTCCGTCCGCCTTCGTACTCTTGCTTTGCGCCCCCCTCCTGGCGCAGACGTCCGCGCTGAAGATCGATGCCTTCGCCCCCGTCCGCTTCCTCGTGGGGGATTGGGTCGGCGAGGGAGACGGAAAGCCCGGGTCCTCCATGGGAGCCGCCACGTTCCGGTTCGAAGCGGAGGGGCATGCCCTCGTGCGGCGCAGCCACGCGGACTACCCCGCCGGCAACGGCCGGCCTGCCGCCCACCACGAGGACCTGATGACGGTCTTCGCCGAAGGGAGCCAGCTCAAGGCCCTCTATGTCGACAACGAGGGCCACGTCATCCGCTACCTCGTGGCTCCCGTGCCGGGCGGCGCCGCCTTCACCAGCGAGCCGGCCCCCGGCCCGCGCTTCCGCCTGACCTACCTCCATGGAGCCGCCGACACCGTCACCGTCCGCTTCGAGATCACCCCGCCCAACGCCCCCGACACCTTCAAGACTTACCTGGAAGGGGTTACCCGCAGGGTGAAGTGACCCTCATACGCTTTTCCATGCATGCAAAACGACCCCCGGAAACCGGAGGCCGTTTTGCATGGGGTGAAAGGATCAAGCCTTCCCGTGTGGTTTCTCCACCCAGAACCGTGCCGGCGCGGCGCAGATGGCCATGAAGGCCAGCTGGCTGATGATGAAGCCGGTCAGGGCGTAGAAGGCCTGATCCATGAAGCCGTAGGAGTGGAGGCCCACGCCGAGCATGTTCACGCCGAACCAGGAGCAGGCGGTGATGACGTTACCGAAGATGGCCATCACCATGGTGCCGCGCTCGCGCACGTAGCCGGCCCAGCGGGCGTGGAGGATGATGGCGTTCCACAGCACGATCAGCAGGGCGCCGTTCTCCTTGGGATCCCAGCCCCAGAAGCGGCCCCAGGACTGGTCGGCCCAGATGCCGCCTAGCACCGTGCCCACGAAGCTGAAGAAGAGGGCGAAGCAGATGATGCCGTAGGCCATGTCCACCAGGGCCTTGTCGGTCTCTGGGTCCACCGTGCTGACGATGTGCTTCCGGATGGCGTAGCCGATGGCGATGGCGCCGGCGAGGAAGGTGCCCGAGTAGCCGATGGTGATGGTCACGACGTGGGTGGCCAGCCAGAAGTTGGAGTCCAGCACGGCCCGCATCATTTCCATGGTGTCGCCTTCGGTGCCCAGGTTCTGGGCCACGATCAGGGAGGCGAAGCCCGCGGCGGCGGCCACGGCCGTGCCGAAGCCCTTCCGGTACATCCGCTCGACGATGAGGCCGAGGATCACGGCGCCCCAGCCCACGAACACGGCGGAGGAGTAGAGGTTCGTCACCGGGGGGCGGCCCTGGAGGATGATGCGCGCCGCCAGGCCCAGGGTGTGGACGATGGCCCCCGAGAAGAGCAGGGCGTAGGCGGTGGGGCGCAGAAGCTCGGGCTTCCAGATCCAGGAGATGCACAGGACGATGAACGCCACGAAGTAGATGGAGAGGCCCACAAAGAAGGGCTGGGCGCGGTTGAAGACGATTTCGTTGTTCGCGTGGCTCAGGGCGCCTGGCTTCAGGGTGGATACCACCCCCTTCATGTCGGCCAGGGCCTGGTTGAAGCTGGCGGCGTCGTTGGCGACGTAGGCGGTGTTGAGCCGGGCGAGGGGCACCAGGGCTGGGTGGGCACCCTGGCCTGCCGCCATGGCGCGAAGGCCTTCGCCCACGTTCTTCCAGGCCTCGGGCGGGCCGCCGGGCAGGGGAGGCAGGATGCGGAAGGCCGCGAGCTGCATCAGGTCCTGGTGGCGGGCGGAAGCCTCGGCGTCGCTGATGGACTGGAGTTCCCAGCCGAGACCCGGTGATCCGGCCAGCTGGAGCGTGTTCCGGAGCTTGTAGTAGAGGTAGGCGCGATCAAAGAGATTGACGATGGCGCTCTGGAAGCGGGTCCGCTTCTGGGGCGCGATGGGCTGGGCGGTCTGCGCCTGCTTCTGGATCTCCTCCAGGTGGGAGGACAGGTCCGCGAAGCTGAAGTAGTTGCGGTTCTGCTTCTGCTGGGCACCGATAAGCCCGATGACGTCCGGATCGTCGATGACGAAGATGGGTTGCTGGTCGGCTACCTGGGGGCGGAACATCACGTCGAGGATCCACTCGTCGGGCCCGATGGTGCGGCCTTCGTAGCGGAAGCCCTGGCGGCTGTGGATGACGAGCAGGGAATTGCGGGCCAGGGAATCCAGCGGCTTGACGCGTCCGCCATCGAGGATGGGGATGTTGCCGAAGCCCGCGGCGTCGAAGCCGCGGACCTTCCCGCCCGGCATGGCGACGACCAGCGCGATGAGCAGGGCGAGGATGCCGGCGCCCCAGGCGAGGTATTTCTGCACGAAGGTCATGTCAGCCCTCCTTCTTGTCCTGGCGCCGCTTCAGCGAGCGCCGCAGGACGATGGCGAAGTGCACGAGCAGGCCCAGGGAGACCAGCACGCACGACACATAGGGGAGAAGCCAGCCGGGATTTTCAACCACGGAAAGGACGGACAGGGTGTCGTTCTTGCCAAAGCTCGCCTGGTAGAAGGTCTTGCCCTCGTACCGCAGCGGCTGGTTCATGTAGATGAGCACCTCCCGGGATTCCTTCTGGGAGGGGTTCACCACCTGTACCAGGCTCGAGAAGTTCTTGGGGATGTCGGTGCCGGGGTAGACGTCGTGCCGGAACTGCTTGAGCGTGAAGGCGTACGGAAGGTACTGGCGGCGCAAACGCATGGAGAGCGAGTAGGTGTGGCCCTCGTGGGTGAAGGATTGGGGAGCGCCGAGCGCTATGGAAGCCAGCCAGGTGCCGTAGCTGCGGCCGCTGGCCATGGGCTCGACGAAGGCCGAGGCCTGATTCATCTCGTTGTCATTGGTCACCGTCGGCCGCTCGACGACGGAGACGCCAGGGCCCACGCCCGCGGTGGCCATGGACGGCGGCGCGCCGGTCGGCAGATTGGAGAGCTCGGCATTGGGGTAGTAGGCCTTCACATTCAGAGTGAGGGGGGTGCCGGGGATGGCGATGGAGCCGCCCTTGGCCAGCAGGGTGTCGGGCACCGAGTAGACCTCGTCCCAGGCAGGATCGGTCGTATCGATGACCGCCAGCTCCATGTTCTTGTAGCTCTGGACGTAGTTGACGGTCTGGCCCACCTCGATGGACATGTTGGTGTCCACCTGCATCATGCCGGCCACGAATTCGCCCGCGAACAGGACCACCAGGCCGGAGTGGACCAGCCACATGCCGGCCTTGGCCCAGCTGCGCTGGATGTCGAGCGTCTTGGCGATGAGGTTGAGGGTGAGGAGGAGGCCCACCAGCCCGCCGCCCGGGAACACGGGCAGGGGGAAGGGCAGAGCCGGTGTCCGCCACCAGACGAAGAGGCTTCGCATGTAGGCGTTCACGGCGCCCTGGGTGCCCATGTTCACCTGGGCCAGGGTGCAGAGCACCACAAGCGCCATCAGGCAGGCGAGCAGGACGATGGTGAGTTGGAAGGACTTGAAGAACTTCCAGGTGCGGGAGGCGAGTGTCTTAATCAAGGCGGAGGCTCTCCAGGATGCGCATGAAGTCAGGCTTGGCCTTGGCCACCGGGGCAGCGTCCCCCGTCAGCTTGAGGAACCAGGTGTTCCCGTCCGGCGTGGAGATCAGACCAGTCACCATGCGGCTCTTGGTCTGGCCCTCGCTGGTGAAGTCGTAGACGTTCAGGGCGCCGGCCTTGGTCTTGACGACCACACGCGCGGCGGCCAGGGCGGCCTCGTCGATGGGGCCCAGGCCGATCTGGCCGCGCCAGCGGTTCACGTTGGCCAGCTCGCCGCCAGCGGCACCGGGCAGCACCACCACGGTGGCTTCGTTCTTGCCCGGCACCGGGGACTTGAAGGTGGCGAAGCGCATCCCCTCGCCGGGGACTTCGCTCCAGCCCTTGGGCAGGGACCACTTCAGAGAGCCCTGCCCGGTGGGCCTGGGGGGCGCCGGCATGTCCCCGCCGGCCGGGGGCATTCCCTGGGCAGGTCCGGCATGGTCCTCGTGCCCCGGATGGTCGGGATGATCGGCCACGGCTTCTTTGGGCACCCGGAAGTGGCTCACCTGGTCGCGGCCGCACCCGATGGCCAGGGCCAGGAGTCCAGCACCGGCCAGAAGGGAGGCCTTCGCGACGAAGGACGTGGAACGGTGGGGAAGCATCGATGTTTTCAACAAGGGGTTCCTCTAGGACAGATCAGAATACCGGACCTTCTGGGGCGAAGACACGTGACATTGGGCAAGGCTTACAGACCGAAAGGCCGGACAGCTTCATCAATGAGCTTGGCTAATTGTTGATCTTTCTCCGTGATGCCTCCCGCATCGTGGGTGGTCAGGGTGATCCGGACATGCCCCCAACCAAAGATGATATCTGGGTGGTGATTCATGGTCTCGGAAGGTTCCACCACGGCGGTCACAATCCGGAAAGCTGTGATGAAATCCGGGGTCCGGAACTCCCGGACCAGGCATCCGTCCTGTTCGATCCAGGTCATGGCTTCACCTCCTGGGCCAGGGTGACCTCCAGTTCCGACAACTCTGCATGGAGGAGCCATTCGGCCGGATAGGAACGGGCCCGGGCAGCCAGGGCCCGGAGCTTCTGCTCGTCCCGGTCCTCCCTCAGGGACTGCGCCTCCAGGTAGAGGGCGGAGAGTTCCGGGGGCAGGGAGGAGGCTTTGCGCGCCCGGGCCTGGGCTTCCGCTTCACCTTCCGCGAAAGCCCCCAGGCCACCGTACCAGCGGTCCCAGGCGCCGGGGTCGGCCGGACCACCGGCTACGGACGGCAGACCAGGACTGAGGAAGAGCAGGGCCCAACTCGGGAGATCCAGGGGCCGGCCGTCCTGGTGGCCCCGGAGGTTGATCACCTCGTGTTCGCCCACCCGGAAGCCCGTGAGGAAAAGCCCTGAAGGCAGGTCCAGGCTGAAGGGACCGCGAGGTGGCAGAGAACCACGCCCGAAGGCGACCAGGGCTGTGCCGGGCCAGGGGGGAGCTCCCGCGGAGCCGCCACGGGACAGCAGGACGGGGCCCTCCACCCGAACCAGGGCGGTGGACAGGCCAGGAGCCAGCTCACCGCGGGCGGGAATCCGCGCCACCACCTTGCCCGTGAGCTCGATGCCGCCCTCCAGCCCCAGGTGGTTCACCGTCCTGGCCCGCAGGGCCTCCTCCAGGCCGTGATCGCCGCCCCGCCGCCAGCTGAGGGTGGCCTCGAAGGCATCCAGCACCTCGAAGAGGTGGTCGAAATCCCGGGCCACGAAGAGCTGGGGCTGCATGCGGGTGATGTCGTATTCGGTATCGGCGCAGACGAGGCTGAGGGGCACCTTCGCCACGGCGGCAGTGAGGCAGTGGGCCGCCTCCCCCAGGCTGCTGAGGAGCCCCGCGCCGTAGAGTTTCGGCTCAGCCAGGTTGCCCACCAATCCGTATTCGGCCGTCCACCAGTAGAGGCGGCTGGCCTTGGTGCTTTCGCTGACGTAGCGGCGGCTGGCGGAGGCGGCGCGCAGCCGTTCCTCGGCCAGGTGGACCTCCGCTTCGGTGGCCTCGGGATCCTCCTTGACCACGCTGAGGTTCCGGATGGCCTCGTAGACCGCCTGATCCTCCACGGAGGCGATGGCCCGGAAGCCTGCCTCGCCGCAGCGCTTGAGGTAGTCTGCGTAGCGGCGGTCCGCCAGGATGGGCGCGTGGCCGGCGCTCTCGTGGACGATGTCAGGGGCTGGCGTGTATTCGATGTGCTCGTGGCTGCGGATGTCGGCGGCGATGGCTAGCACGCCCAGGGACTGGAGTTCCGTGAAGACCGCCGGGGGGATGAAGCCCCGGACCCCCACGGCGGACCAGCCCAGGCCCTCCAGCTTGAGGTTCATGTCGTCCAGGCTGGGGATGCGCTCCAGGCCGATGCCCGTGGCCGCCAGACCCGCGAGATAACTGCCGTGGGCCGTATCCTTCAGCCGGTTGGTGAGCCGATGCAGGATGTGCCGCCAGACCGCGTGGTCCCGGGGAGTGTAGGCCCCATAATCCTGATCCGCCACATAGCGCTGGAGGTGGGTCGGGAGCCGGTCGATGGCGCGCCGGGTGGGTGATGGGACTGGGAGCATGGCGGCCTCGGGATTCATTAAACTTTAAATGGTGAACAATTGGTAGAGAACTCCCCATTCATGGGTTCGCGCCGTCGCGGGCTACCCTGATCCCATGGCCGATTTCGATCCCTGGGACCCCTACCGCGACCTGCGCTTCGCCGGGACGCGCGAGCATCCGGAGTACGGCTCCTGCTTCATCGCCGAAGGGCGGATCCTGGTGGAGGATCTGCTGGCGGCGGGCCGGGCTGGGCGGCTGCGCGTGGTATCCGTGGCCGCCACCACGACCGCGGCGGAGGCTGCCCGGGCCCTGCTCCCGGAAGGGACGGAGCTGCTGGTGGCCGAACCCGCGGTCTTGTCGGAATTGGCGGGCTTCTCCTTCCACCGGGGCCTCATGGCCTGTGCCCAGGTGCCTCCGGCGCCCTCCCTGGCGACCTTGCGGGCGGCCAGGCGTTTGCTGGTGCTGCCGCGGCTCTACGACGGCGAAAACCTGGGCCTGTTGTTGCGCAGCGCCGCGGCCCTGGGGCTGGATGGCGTGCTGGCGGGGCCCGGGCCGGGCCTCTGGAGCCGCCGCACGGTGCGGGTGTCCATGGGCGCCGTGTGGCGCATCCCCGTGTGGCGGGTGGAGGATCCCTGGGCGCTTCTGGCGGTCTGGAAGGCCGCGGAACCCGGATCAGAGATCGCCGCCGCGGCCCTCACCAAGGCGGCCGAGGACGCCCGTGCCTGGCAGCCTGCCACCCGCTGCGCCCTGGTGATGGGCCCCGAAGACACGGGCCTGGATGCGGCCCAGCTGGCGCACTGCGACCGCGCCGTGGCCATCCCCATGGCTTCGGGCATGGACAGCCTGAACGTGGCCGCCGCGGGGGCGATCCTCATGTTCCGGATGGTGGAAGAACGGAGAGGCTAGGGCTCGCGGCTGGCCGCGGTATCCACCAGCCGCAGCAACTCGGTCACGACCTCACGGCGGGTGGTGTCCTGCTCATAGCGGGCGGAAACCTTCTTCCGGGCGGTGGCCACGTTGCCGCAGGCCTTGCCCCGGGCGATGAGCTCCTTGCAGGCCTCGGGCATGGGACCCCAGTTGCCGCACTCCACGAAGCGGTCGCTCAGGAAGATGAACTTGGGGATGGCCTCGCCGCCGTTGGTGAGGAAGCGGATGAACACGTCCGGGTGCTGCACCCGGCTGATGTAGCGGACCTTCAGGTTCGAGCCGGCCTCGGCCAGGCGCTGGAGCACGGGGGCGTGGCGCACCACGTCGCCGCACCAATCCTCGGCGATGGCCACCACATGCACGGGCCGGGGCAGGGCGGACATAAATCCGGCCACCTGGGCATCCAGGGCCAGGGCCGCCCGCTGGGCTTCCATCTCCTCCCGCTGCCCTGCGGATTCCGCGGCAGCCAGCCAGGCGGCGTAGTCCAGGCCGGATTCGAACACGGCCTTCCAGTCGATGAGGGGCAGGGCGGTGGGGCGGGGCATGGGACCTCCCAGGGTCTTCTGATGCTGCCATGCCGGGCCCCGTTCCGGGATGTACCTTGGGGGCCACGCACCCCGAAGTGCCTTCTGTCCTTCTGGGGCCCATGGACTAGAGTGGATGTCCTGTCCAAGGAGTTCCCATGGCCACCGCCAAAGCCTACGCCGCGACCTCCCCCACCGCCGCCCTCGTGCCGTTCCAGATCGAGCGCCGGGCCGTGGGCCCCCACGATGTCCAGATCGAGATCGCCTACTGCGGCATCTGCCATTCCGACATCCACCAGGTGCGTGACGAGTGGGGCGGCTCGAGGTACCCCATGGTGCCCGGCCACGAGATCGTGGGCCGCATCACCGCCGTGGGCGCCCATGTGAAGGCCTTCAAGGTGGGCGACCTGGCGGGCGTGGGCTGCATGGTGGACAGCTGCCGTACCTGCTCCAGTTGCCAGCGGAAGCTCGAGCAGTTCTGCGAGAAGGGCGTGGCCTGGAGCTACAACAGCACCGAGATGGACCGAGTCACGCCCACCTTCGGCGGCTATTCGTCCAGCATCGTGGTGGACGAGGCCTTCACGCTGAAGGTCTCACCAAAGCTGGATCTCGCCGCCACGGCGCCCCTGCTCTGCGCGGGCATCACCACCTACTCGCCCCTGCGCCATTGGAATACGAAAAAGGGCGACAAGGTGGGCGTGGTGGGCCTGGGCGGCCTAGGCCACATGGCCGTGAAGATCGCCGCCGCCATGGGTGCCGAAGTGACGATGCTCAGCACCTCGAAGTCCAAGGAAGCCGATGCCCGCAAACTGGGTGCCCACCACTTCGGCCTTACGTCGGAGGACGCCACCTTCAAGCAGCTCGCGGGTCGCTTCGACCTCATCATCGACACCATCTCCGCCCCCCACGACTACAACAAGTATCTGGGCCTGCTCCGGGTGGAGGGGGCGATGGTGCTCCTGGGCGTCCCGCCCCAGCCCGCCCCGGTCGCGGCCATCGCCCTCATCGGCGGCCGCAGGACCCTGAGCGGATCGCTCATCGGCGGCATCCAGGAGACCCAGGAGATGCTCGATTTCTGCGCCGAGCACGGCATCGTCTCGGAGATCGAGCTCATCCCGGTCCAGCAGGTCAACGAAGCCTACGAACGCATGATGAAGAACGACGTCCGCTACCGCTTCGTGCTGGACATGAAGACGTTGTGACAAGAACCCCGTCGAACGGGATCATTGCCAGGAAAAAAGCGATTGAAGAAGCCGATATGAGAGATATACGATCTGAGGGTTTCCTCCCACCAAGTGTGTGGAGGCTCCGTGTCTCCTCTCGTGATTGGCGAGTTCATCGGTGCCTACGAAATCGTGGATACCCTTGGTGCGGGCGGTATGGGCGATCTGGCCCAGGTCAAGGAGGCCTACCGGGCGGACCACCTGGTGGCCACCACCATCACCAAGAAGGCGAAACGCCTGGTTCTCAACGTGCAGCTGGTGGACACCCGGACCTGGAAGGTGCGCTGGGGCCACCAGTACGAAGGGGCCCAGGCGGACTACAACGACCTGGTCCGCGATGCGGCCGAGGCCGTGGCCCGCACCCTGGCCCAGGAGGCCTAGGGCTATCGCATCACCCTGAGCCTGGTGGATGCCCAGGGCCGTAGCCGCGGCGGCAAGGTGCTGCTTGTCGCCGCCGAGGATCTGCATGATGTCCATCGGTCCATCGCCGCCTACCTGGCCGACCAGGCCGCTCAGGAGCCCCGGCCTGCGGCCGCGCGCTGACTCCGGAACCGGCGGGCGCAGGTCGGCAGCCTCTGTCCCGGCCGGCCATCATGCCCTGCGATCGTTTTGAATGCGGATCTACATCGTTTTGAATGATCTGAAGGCCGGTTCAGGCCCATCTCTGCTGCCTCTCTCCTGGTCGCCGGCGCATCCAATGCCTGATTCAAGTGGCGTTGGAGCTACGAACGGAGGCCTGGGTTCCCGCAGGCACGATCCTTGATCTGGGAGGTGCAGCCGCGGGCAACACGGGCCGATCTGGCTCGTGCCCCTTTCGTGAACGGCTGAATGGATCCTGGGCGGGGTTGCGTCCGCTCAGGGGGCCAGAGGAGATCGGACATGCTTATTCTCTTGATCGTCATCCTGCTCTTGCTGTCACTCGGCACCCTTCCCACGTGGCCCCATAGCAAAAACTGGGGCTATTTCCCGAGCAGTGGCCTGGGCCTCGTGGTGGTGGTGCTCGTCATCCTGCTTCTTCTGGGCCGGGTCTAGAACCAGCCGTTGGGCCCTTCCAGCTCAGGGCCACAAGAAAGAAAACGAGGTGGAACTGTCATGTCATTCGGACTGTACGCGGCGGGATTTGGCATTGTCATTGTCGGGCTCATGTACGGGGCTTATCTGATTCATGTACCCGCGCAATGGATCGCGGTCGGCGCCATCATCATGCTTGGTTTTGGAATACTCACCGGCGTCAAGGCGACGCGCCAGAAGGATCCTCCCGCGTGATGTGGGGTGGATCAGGCGTGCCGAGGGATGTTGGCGGAGGGCCTCAACCCCAAACTTTTTCGCCACCCACCCAGGTGCCCAGGATCTTCCCCGGCAGGCTCCAGCCCTTGAAGGGGGTGTTGTAGGACTTGGACTGGATGAAGGCGCGGTCCACCTGGACCTGGGCGTTTGGATCGAAGAGCACGAAATCCGCCGGTGTGCCGGGTTTGAGGCTGCCCAGACCCTGGCGGTCGAGGTGGAACACCTTGGCGGGTTCCCAGGCCAGCAGGCTGATGGCTTTGGCCAGGCTGATGACTTTGCGGTTCACGAGCAGCTCGAGGGTGAGGGGCAGGGCCGTCTCCAGGCCGATGATGCCGAAGGCGGCGATGGGCAGTTCCACTTCTTTGTCGTCCCAGCCATGGGGGGCGTGATCCGTGGCGATGGCGTCCACGGTGCCGTCGGCGATGGCCTCCAGCACGGCCTGGATATCGGCCTCGGTGCGCAGGGGCGGGTTCATCTTGTAGTCGCTGTCGAACTTCATCAGCTCCTTGTCCGACAGGGCGAAGTGGTGCGGTGTCACCTCGCAGGTCACGCTCAGGCCCCGGGCCTTGGCCTCGCGCACCATGCGCAGCGATCCTTTGGTGCTGAGGTGGGCCAGGTGCAGGTGGCCGCCCGTGTGCTCCGCCAGCACGATGTCGCGGGCCACCATGGCCTCTTCCGCCGCCGCGGGGATGCCCAGGCAGCCGAGCGATGCGCTCACGGCGCCTTCGTGCATGTAGCCCTTGCCGGCCAGATCTTTGTCCTCCTCGTGGGCCACCACGGGGACCTCCAGCCAACGGGTGTATTCCAGGGCGCGGCGCATGAGCGAGGCGTTGGAGATGGGCAGGCCGTCGTCCGAGAAGGCCACGCACCCTGCGGCTTTCAGGGTGCCCATGTCCGCCAGTTCCTCGCCCTTCATCTCGCGACTGACCGTGCCGATGGGGAAGTAGCGGCAGAGGTTCGCCTTGGCCGCACGGGCCAGCATCATCTCCGTGATGGCCACGCTGTCATTCACGGGTTTGGTGTTGGCCATGGCGCACACCGAGGTGAAGCCCCCCGCCACCGCCGCCCGGCTGCCGCTCTCGATGCTCTCCTTGCGGGTCTGCCCCGGCTCGCGGAAATGCACGTGGAGATCCACGAAGCCCGGCGCCAGCACCGCGCCCCCGCCATCCAGGATCTGGGCCCCCGCCGCCAGGGGATCGCGCTCCAGATCCGCTCCGATGGCCACCACGGCCCCCTCCAGCACCAGCAGCGACCCCGGCCCGTCCAGGTTCTGCGCAGGATCCACAAGGCGGACGTTCTTCACAAGGAGGGACATGGGGGCTCCGGAGATGAGGACAGTTTAGCTTGGGGCTATCAGCTATCAGCTGTCAGCCAGTGAAAGCTGATAGCCGAGAGCTGATAGCCAAAGGCCTTACTCCATCCGATAGTTCGGCGCTTCCTTGGTGATCATCACGTCGTGGGCGTGGCTTTCGCGGAGGCCTGAGCCGCTGATCTCGACGAGGGTGGCCTTCGCCTGGAAGTCGGCGATGGAGGCGCCGCCGCTGAGGCCCATGCCGGCGCGCAGGCCGCCCATGAGCTGGGTGACCAGGTCGCCCATCTTGCCCTTGTAGGGAACCTGGCCCTCGATGCCTTCAGGCACGAGCTTGGTGTCGTCCTTCCCTTCCTGGAAGTAGCGGTCCTTGCTGCCCTGCTTCATGGCGCCCAGGCTGCCCATGCCGCGGTAGGCCTTGAAGGTGCGGCCCCCGTAGAAGATGGTCTCGCCCGGGGCCTCGTCCGTGCCGGCGAAGAGGCTGCCGATCATGACGCAATCGGCCCCGGCCGCGATGGCCTTGGCCACGTCGCCGCTGAACTTGATGCCGCCGTCGGCGATGCAGGTGACGCCGGCCTCGCGGCAGGCGCGGCTGGCCTCGTCCACAGCGGTGATCTGGGGCATGCCGGCGCCGGTGACGATGCGCGTGGTGCAGATGGAGCCGGGCCCGATGCCTACCTTGACGGCGTCAGCGCCGGCCTTCGCGAGATCTTTGGCACCCTGGTAGGTCGCCACGTTGCCGGCGATGAGTGCCACGCCGGGGTGGGCTTTCTTGAGGGCCTTCACGGCGTCGAGCACGCCCTTGCTGTGGCCGTGGGAGCTGTCCAGGCAGAGCACGTCCACCTTGGCTTCCACCAGGGCGGCGGCGCGATCCAGCAGGTCCTTGCCCACGCCCACGGCGGCGCCCACCCGCAGGCGCCCGTGGGCATCCTTGCAGGCGATGGGGTATTCGATGGACTTCTCGATGTCCTTGACGGTGATGAGGCCCTTGAGCTGGCCCTTGCCGTCCACCACCAGCAGCTTCTCGATGCGGTGCTTCTGCAGGATGCCCTTGGCCTCCTGGAGGGTGGTGCCCACGGGCACCGTCACCAGGTTGTCCTTGGTCATGGCCTCGCGCACGGGGATGTCCCAGCGGGTCTCGAAGCGCAGGTCGCGGTTGGTGAGGATGCCCACCAGGCGGTGGCCCTCCACCACGGGAACGCCGCTGATGCGGAACTTGGCCATGAGGGCCTCGGCGTCACGGATGGGCGCGTCGGGCCCGATGGTGATGGGGTCGGTGATCATGCCGGATTCCGACCGCTTCACCTTGTCCACCTCCTCGGCCTGGCGCTCGGGGCTGAGGTTCTTGTGGACGATGCCGATGCCGCCCAGCTGGGCCAAAGCGATGGCCATGCGGCTTTCCGTCACCGTGTCCATGGCGGCGGACATGAGCGGGATGCGCAGCCCGATGTCCTTCGTGAGCCGGGTCCGCAGGTCCACTTGGTTGGGGTGGATCTCCGAGTAGCCGGGGACGAGCAGGACGTCGTCGAAGGTGAGAGCGCGCATCAGGGGCAAGGTCAGCATGGGGAGCCTTTTTCCGGACCCGCTGCCTGCGGGACCTTGCATCCCATGGTCTCACGGCTGGGGGGCGGGTTCCAGCGGCCGCTCGCAACGCAGGCCCTCCCGCGTGTCTCCGCGCCAGGGACCCCAATGGCCGCAGGCCTCGCCGGGAGCGGGGCAGCGGGGCCGGAAGGGGCAGCCATCGGGGCGATCCTGGGGCGCCAGGAGGAAGCCCGATTCGGCCGAAGGCTGCCGCCGGGCGGCCGTCAGCAGACGGGCCGTGTAGGGGTGCCTGGGGGCAGAAAGCAGGCGGGCGGTTGACCCGGCCTCCACGGCCTCGCCGCCATAGAGGACCAGGAGCCGCTCGCAGGCCCGAGAGGCCAGGCCCAGGTCGTGGGTGATCCACAGGTAGCCCAGGCCTCGCTCTCGCTGGAGTTCGAGTACCAAGTCCAGAAAGGCTTTCTGGGCCATTGGATCCAGGGCGGTGGTGGGCTCATCCAGCACCAGCAGTTCGGGATTGCAGGAGAGGGCCATGGCCAGGCTGATCCGCTGGCGCTGGCCGCCGCTGATCTGATGGGGGAAGCGATGGAGGAAGTCCCCGCCCATGGGCAATCCCAGGCGCTCCAGCAGGGGCGCGAGCCGCTTCTGCGCCGCCGAGGCGGATTCGCCGTGGTGGACGCCAGGCAGCAGGGTCAGGTGCTGGGCCAGGGTCAACAGGGGGTTCAAGGCCTGGCGCGGGTCCTGGGGCACCCAGGCCATCCGGGCGCCCCGGATGTGGTCCCGGTCCCGTCCGGGGCGGTCCATGGGGGTGCCGAAGGCCCAGACAGATCCCCCCGCCTGTCGCACTCCGGGCGGCAAGACACCGAACAACGCCTGCACCACCAGGCTTTTGCCCGACCCGCTCTCACCCACCAGCCCCACGCACTCCCCGGGGGCCAGTTGGAGGCTCAGGGGCCCCAGTAGACGGACCCCGTCCACCCGTTCCAGGAGCAGCGCGTCGATGGCCAGGGACATGGGTCAAGAATTACACGGAAGTGATGGAAGTCAACGGGTTCCATAGAGTTTGGGATTGCCCCTTGACGCCCTGCGGGGTGGTCCTACTCTTGGGGCCACTCGATCACCCCGCGGGCCCCGTGGCGGACCGCCCAGGCAAGGAGGATGCATGGATTTTCTGCGCCCAGATCTCCAGGAGCGCCTGATGAAGGAGCACTTTGAATTTCGCAAGCTCATGGAAGAACACAGGGCCGCCGACACGCGCCTGTGCGACCTCCAGAGGAAGCCGACCCTCTCCGCCAAGGAATCCCTGGAAGAGGTGGAACTGAAGAAGACCAAACTCCGCGCCAAGGAACGCATCTATCACATCGTGCAGGAGGCCTCCAGGCACGCCGAACAGTAGGCCTCAGCACTCGCAGGAGAAGCCCCGGGAATCGGCCCGGGGCTTCGTTTTTCACCCGGCCGATCAGGCGGGCAGGAGCCTGGGCCGATAGGGTTCGCCCACCCAGTACACCAGCTCCAGCATTTCCTTCACGTCCCACAACAGCACGTCGGCCTTGGCACCGGGGAAGAGGTGGCCGAGGTTCGTGCGGCGCAGGCTGCGGGCGGGATGAAGGGTGAGGGCCGTGAAGGCCTCTTCGAAGGTCATGCGCAGTTGGAGGCAACCCAGGCGGAGGATCGTGAGGGGGTCCACGCAGGGGCAGGAGCCTGGGTTGAAGTCTGTGGCCAGGGCCACGCGGCAGCCGGCCTCGATCATCTTCCGGGCAGGGGCCCAGTCCCGCATGCCCAGGAAGAGCGTCGTGCCGGGCAGCAGCACGGGTGTGACATCGGCGGCGGCCATGGCCTTCATGCCGGCCTCGCTGCAGAACATGAGGTGATCGGCACTGGCCGCGCCCACCTCGGCGGCCAGTTCGGCACCGCCGGTCCAGCTGAGTTCGTCGGCATGCACCCGCGGGATCAGGCCCAGGCGCTTGCCAGCCTCGAAGATGCGGCGGCCCTGATCGGCGGTGTAGACGCCGGTTTCGACGAACACATCGCAGAACCGCGCCACGCCCGGGTGGCGGCGCACCAGCTCAGGCAGCCAGTCCTCGGCCACGGTCCGGGCGTTGGCCTCGGCGTCCCCACTGAATTCCGGGGACAGGTCGTGGGCGGGAAGCAAGGTCACATCGAAGCTCCAGCCCCGCTTCTTCAGTTCCGCGTAGGCGGCCGTGAGGCGGGATTCAGCTTCCAGCTCCAGGCCATAGCCCGTCTTGCATTCGAGGTGCACCACGCCCCGCTTGCGGAAGGCTTTCAAGCGTTCTTCACCCGAGGCCACCAACGCTTCCACCGTGGCGCCCCGGGTGGCACGCACGGTCTCCCGGATGCCGCCACCTTCGGCGGCGATCTGCTGGTAGCTGGCACCGTGGAGCCTCCGGTTGAACTCGCCGGAGCGGTTGCCACCGAAGAGCAGGTGTGTGTGGGGATCCACGAAACCAGGCGTGGCCCAGGCGCTGCCGCCATCCACCTTCGGCGCGTCGGTCCAGGCGGCGGGCAGATCTGCGGCCCGGCCCATCCAGGCCACCTGGCCGTTCTCCAGGGCCAGGGCCGCGTCCGGAATGCGGTCGACCGCCCAGGCGCGGGTGGGATCGGGGGTCAGCAGGCCCCGGAGGTTCACGAGCACGCGGCGATCCGACATGAGACCAGTCTGCCAGGGACTCACCGGACCGCCGGATTCTTGTTAGCATCGCCCCACAGCGGAGGTTCCAGTGTGGGCACGGGGCGCGGCAGGCAGGGGCTCGCAAAGCGAGGCCCGGGTGGGGAAGGCCAGGCCCCTTCTCGCCATGTTCTTTCCGGCCCTTCTCCTGATGGCGCAGCCTTCCGGTACCGCCTCGAAACCGGCGATTCCCGTACCGGCACTGAAGGCCGGTGAAGGGCTCGCCCTCACCCTGGGCGATGGCGAGGTGAAGAGCTACGGCGAGGCCCGGCGGGAGGCGCCCATGGGAGGCCTCGCCAAGCTGGTCTGGATGCGGTTGGAAGGCGCCGAATGGTCCAGTGCCGGGGTCCAGTACCGCTGCAAGGGTTCCGAGGGACCCTTGGCCTGCGGGGATCGCGGAGGGCACGGCCGCCTGGACCTTGGCCGGGCACTCAAGGAGGACTGCGACCTTGCCTTCCTGGCCTGGATCTCGGCATCCATGGGGCGATGGAGGCAGGACTACGGCGAGGATGCGGGGCGCAGCCGGCTGGAGGACGTCTTCAGTCCCTTCCTGGGCCGCCGTCTGCCTCCCGGGGATGCGTTGCCTCCCCTGACCACCGATTGGGTGGGCCGCGGGAACCTGCTTCGCACCAGCCCGGAGGCATTCCTCCGCTGGCTCATGGAACCGGACAAGACGGAGGTGATCACGTTCGGGAAGCGGTACCTGGCAGGCTTCTGGGTCGAGTTCATGGACCTGTTCGGCAAGGAGGGCTGGTGGTTCATGACGGGTACGGCCCCCGTGCCTGGCGACTCTGCGGCCACCAGTGCCTGGGTGGCCGGCGGCCGTGGGCAGGCCCTCGTGGTGCTCCACCTGCCGCGGGGCAGGGGCAAGCCGGACGGCCTGGCCCGGCTCCGGGAGATCCTGGGCCTGAAGTCTTGAGCACAACCTGGTGGGTATACCTGCTCCGGTGCGTGGATGGCACGCTCTACTGCGGCATCGCGCTCGATGTGGAGGCGCGGCTGGCGCAGCACCAGGCGGGGAAGGGTGCGAAGTACACGCGGGGCCGGGAACCGTTGGAAGTGGTCTATCGCGAGGCCTGTGCCACGAAAGGCGAGGCGCTCCGGCGGGAGGGGGAGGTCAAGCGGATGCCCCGGCTGGAAAAACTCAGGCTGTGCGCCCCTTCGCCATCTCGCTGAGCAGCCCCGCCACGGCCTGCTTGGGATCCTCGGCCTTGAACACGGCGTTGCCGGCCACGAGGCAGTCAGCCCCGGCGCGGATGAGGTGGGCGGCGTTCTTCACGCTCACGCCGCCATCCACCTGGATGAGGAAGGGCACCCCGCGCTCGCCGCGCAGGGCGTCGAGGCGCTTCACCTTGTCCAGCACGCGGGGAATGAAGCTCTGGCCGCCGAAGCCGGGGTTCACGCTCATGAGCAGCACGAAATCGAAATCACCCACGAGGTCGACCAGCGTCTCCACGGGCGTGCCGGGGTTCAGCACCACGCCGGCCTTGCCACCCGCCTGCCGGATGGCGGCGAGAGTACGGTGCAGGTGGGGATCTGCCTCCTGGTGGATGCTCACCCAGTTGGCGCCCGCCTTCACGAAGTCGGCGGCGTAGCGCAGGGGCTCCACGATCATCAGGTGGCAGTCCAGGGGCAGGGTGGTGGCCTTGCGCAGCCCCTCCACCACCGGCAGGCCGATGGTGATGTTTGGCACGAAGCAGCCATCCATGACGTCCACATGCACCACCTGGGCCCCGGCGGATTCGATCATCCGCAGTTCCTCACCCAGACGCGTGAAGTCCGCGGAGAGCAGGGAGGGGGCGAGCAGGGGGGTCGCGGGACGGAGGCTCATACGATCTAGTGTGCCAGGGGAGTCTCGACCCCGTTCACCCACAGCCGCCCCGGCTTCAGCTTCCGCAAGGCCTCAGGGCTGAGGTCTCCCAGGGGTGCCTGCACCCACAGCAGGTCGGCCACGGCGCCTTTCTGGAGCGTGCCGAGGTCCTTGGCACGGCCCAGGGCCGCCGCGTTACCGGCGGTGTAGGCCCGGATGGCCTCCGCGCGGGTGAGGCGCTGGGCGGGAAGGAAGCCGCCGGGCGGGTTGCCCTCGGGATCCTGCCGGGTCTCGGCGGCGGCCAAGGCGATGAAGGGGTTGGCGTCCTCCACGGGGGCGTCGCTGCCGAAGGCGAGCAGGGCGCCGCCGTTCGCGAAGCTGCGCCAGGGGAAGGCCTCGCCCACCCGCTCCGGGCCAAGCCGCGCGGGGGTCCAGCTGTGATCCGAGGTGCAATGGACGGGCTGGACACTGGCTACCACGCCGAGCTTTCCGAAACGGGCGGCGTCTTCGGCGGTGACGATCTGGGCGTGCTCGATGCGCGGGGGCAGGGTGCCCTTGCCCTTCTTCATGGCCTGGGCCAGCAGATCCAGGGCCGCCCGGTTGGCGGCGTCGCCGATGGCGTGGATGGCAGGCTGGAACCCCGCCCGCAGGGTGATAGAGGCGTCCAGGGCGACCTTCGCGGGGTCGGTGACCCACAGGCCCAGGGTGGATGGCTCGTCCGCATAGGGGGCGAGTAGCCGCGCCCCACGGCTGCCCAGGGCGCCATCCAGGTAGAACTTCACGCCCTGCACCTGGAAGAAGGACAGGTTCTTCGCGCGGCCCTGCTTCAATTCCCGCAACATCAGGCTGTGGTCGTGGTTCAGGTAGGCGAAGACGCGGATGGGCAAGGTGCCCGCGGCGGCCATGCGCCGGTAGGCCGCCAGCTCTCGCGCCCCCACGCCCATGTCCGCCACGGCCGTGAACCCGTCCGCCCGCAGGGCGGTGAGCCCGGCCTTCAGGCGAGCTTCAAGCTCGGCGGAGCTGGGTTCAGGAATGAGCTTTTCCACAAGCTGGACCGCAGCATCCAGCAGGATGCCCGTGGGCCGTCCGGCGGCATCCTTGAGGATGCGGCCGCCTTCGGGGTCTGGTGTGCTGGGGCCGATGCCCGCCATGGCCATGGCCGCGCTGTTCACCCATGCGGCGTGGCCGTCCACGCGCTGGAGGAAGGCGGGCCGGGTGCCGGTGAGGGCGTCCAGGTCGAGGGCCTTCGGAAAAGTCTTGGCCGGCCAGCGGTTCTGGTCCCAGCCCCGGCCCAGCAGCCAGCCCTGGGGGTGCGCAGAGGCCCAGGCTCGGACGTGTGCCAGGGTGCCGTTCAGGTCCGCGGGCCCCGTGAGGTCGACCTTCCGGGACAGGGCGCCCAGCCCACCCACATGGGCATGGCCCTCGATGAGCCCCGGTAGCAGGATTCCCCCCGGGAGGTCGACGCGCTGGGCTTTGGGGTGGGCCTTGGCGAGGGTGTCCACGGGGCCCACGGCCAGGATCCTTCCTTTTCCGATGGCCAGGGCTTGGCCGTGCTGAGGGCCCTGGGTGGTCCAGAGGTCGGCACCGGCGAGAATCAGAACGGAAGCTGGCAGCGGAGGCGGCAGGGGCATGGGGATCTCTCGGAGGGGAAGGGCCAGTGTAGCGTCACCCCTCGCGTGGGCGATAAGGTGGATCCTTCGGAGGCTCCATGTACCAGAAGGATTTCCTGGATCAGGTGCGCGCGCAGCTCGCAGTGTCGGAAGATCCGGCGAAGCTCCGCCAGCGGGCCTTCGAGACCAGTTCGGGCATTCCGCTGAAGAACAGCTACACGCCAGCGGATCTGGCGGACCATGATCCGTTGCGGGACCTGGGGGCGCCGGGAAAGTTCCCCTTCACGCGCCATGTCCAGCCGACCGGCTACCGGGGGCGCCTCTGGACCATGCGCCAGTACGCCGGTTTCGCCACGGCGGAGGAGAGCAACGCGCGCTACCGCTACCTGCTGGAGCAGGGCACAACGGGCCTCTCCGTGGCCTTCGACCTGCCCACGCAGATCGGCATGGACCCTGATCATCCGATGGCGCTGGGCGAAGTGGGCAAGGTGGGCGTGAGCATCAGCTCCATCCACGACATGCGCACCCTGTTCCGGGACATTCCCCTGGACAAGGTCAGCACCAGCATGACCATCAACGCGCCGGCCAGCGTGCTGCTGGCGTTGTACCTCGCCGTGGCGGAGGAGCAGGGCGTCAGCTGGGGCAAGGTGAGCGGCACCATCCAGAACGACATCCTCAAGGAATACATGGCTCGCGGCACCTACATCTTTCCGCCGCGCCAGAGCCTGCGCCTCATCACGGACATCTTCTCCTTCTGCGCGGACCAGGTGCCCAACTGGAACACCATCTCCATCTCCGGCTACCACATCCGCGAGGCGGGCTGCACGGCGGCCCAGGAAATCGCGTTCACGCTGGGCGACGGGATCGCCTATGTGCAGGCGGCGCTGGATGCGGGGCTGAAGCTGGAATCCTTCGCGCCAAGACTCAGTTTCTTTTTCAACGCCCACAACCAGTTCTTCGAAGAGGTGGCCAAGTTCCGCGTCGCCCGCCGTCTCTGGGCGCGGATCATGAAGGAACGTTTCAAGACGACCGATGCAAAAAGCCAGATGTTGCGTTTTCACACGCAGACGGCCGGCAGCACGCTCACGGCCCAGCAGCCGGATAACAACATCGTGCGCACCGCCGTGCAGGCCATGGCCGCGGTCTGTGGCGGCACCCAGAGCCTGCACACCAACAGCCGGGACGAGGCCCTGGCGCTGCCCACCGAGCAGAGCGCCATGATCGCCCTGCGCACCCAGCAGATCCTGGCCCATGAATCCCGCGTGGCCGACGTGGTGGATCCCTTCGCGGGAAGCTATTTCATCGAATCCCTGACGGATGAGCTGGAGGCCCGTGCCTCCGCGATGCTGGCCAAGGTGGACGAGCTCGGCGGCATGGTCGCCGCCATCGAGAAGGGCTTTCCCCAGCGTGAGATCCAGAATGCGGCCTACGCCTATCAGAAGGCCGTGGAGAAGGGTGAGCAGATCGTGGTCGGCGTGAACCGTTTCGCCATCAGCGGCGAAGTGGCGCCTGATCTCCTGCGGGTGGACGAGTCCCTGGGCGAGACCCGCCGCCGCCAGGTGGCGGCCGTACGGGCTGGGCGGGACCAGGCTGCCGCCTCGGCCCGGCTGGCGGAGCTTACCTCCGCCGCCGGGGGCACGGAAAACCTCATGCCACGCATCGTGGCAGCTGTGAAAGCAGAGGCCACCGTGGGAGAAATCTGCGATGCCCTGCGGGTTGTTTTCGGGGAGTACCAGGAGCATTTGGTGGTCTAATAAATCAAACTTCCATGTAGTCTTCTGAGATTGTCTGGTCCAGGTACTCTAATTGCATTGCTGTGACCAACCCGTCCCGCCCGCGCGGGACCCCCAACCCGGAGGCACCATGCGCATCGCCACCCTCATCGCCGTTGCGGCGCTGATTCTCGCCGTTCCCGCCCAGGCCAAGATGCCCTGGGTCAAGAAGGCCCAGGAACTCGGCTTCGCCGAGGTCAAGGACTGCAAGGCCTGCCACGTTGGCGCCCCCAAGAAGGGTGGTGAGATGTCCGCCCGCGGCAAGTTCCTCGAAGAGACCAAGGCGAAGAAGCAGGCCGCCGATGTCGATCTGAACTGGCTGAAGGACTACAAGGGCAAGTGAACCGCTGAAGTCGTTTCGTGATCTCCACCGGGCGGGATTTTCCGCCCGGTTTTTTCTGTACCCATGAGAACTGTCCACAGCATATTCCGACAGATGTAGCGACACGTATATTCACACAAACAACGACTTCGGACACCTCCATCCGTCGTGATCTAGATCACCATCAGGTATCTTATTGGGAGGTAAACGCGTAGGGTGATAGTCGACTTGTGAGGTAGCTATGCGTCTACTGGTCGCTGGACTGCTTTCCGTCTTCCTCGCGGCGGCTCCCCCCATGGCCAAGGACTGCGTCTCCTGCCATGACCTGGATCTGGCCAAGTTCGCGGCAACCAAACACGGCAGCATGGCCTGCACGGATTGCCACAGCAGCATCACGAACCTGCCCCATGCGGACAAGCCGGCGCCAGTGAAGTGCGCGGCCTGTCACGAAGACCAGGTCAAGGCTTACGGGAAGAGCGTCCACGGTGTCGCCAAACAGAACGGGATGACCGACGCGGCCACCTGCGCCTCCTGTCACGGACCCGCGCACGGGATCCTCGGGGCCAGTGATCCAGCCTCGAAGATCGCCAAGAAGAATTTGGCGGACATATGCGGCGGCTGCCACTCCAATCCGGACTTCCTCGCCAAGCACGAGATCCCCTTCGTGAAACCGGTGGAGGCCTACCGCCTGAGCGTCCACGGTCGCGAAGTCGCCAAAGGGAACGCGGGAGCCGCCTCCTGCTCCGACTGTCATGGCAGCCATGACATCCTGGCCTCGCGGGATCCCAAGGCCAAGGTGAACCGGGCCAAGGTGGCGGAAACCTGCGGCGTCTGCCACAGCGACATCCAGACCGCCTACGCCGACAGCGTTCACGGGCTCGCCATGAAGCGCGGGTCGAAAGACTCCCCCACCTGCACGACCTGCCACGGCGAACATGAGATCCTGGCGCCTTCGGAAGCCGGCTCCCTGGTGAACGCGGCCCGGGTGTCCACCAGCACCTGCGGGCGCTGCCACGGGGACGAACGCCTGAACACCCGCTACGGTTTCGGCGACAAGGTGCCTGCCTACCAGGACAGCTTCCACGGCCTTTCCGTCCGGGGTGGCGGAAAGTCGGCGGCCAACTGCGCCTCCTGCCATGGCGTGCACAACATCCTGTCCTCCGACGATGCGCGCTCCACGGTGAACCCGGCCAACCTGGGTCAGACCTGCGGCAAGTGCCATCCGGGAGCCGGAGCAAAGCTTGCGGCGGCGCCCATCCACGTGCGCACCGCCACGATCACGGAGCACATCTCCGTGCGCTGGATCCGCCTGGCCTACCTGGTGCTCATCCCCCTGACCATCGGCTTCATGCTGCTGCACAACTTCCTCGACTGGCTGGCCAAGCTGCGGCGCGGCCCGCACCACGGCGGCACCCACGAGGGCTTCCCGCGCATGAACCGGACCTTCCGCATCACCCACGCCCTGGTGATCGTGAGCTTCGTCTCCCTCGTCGTCACGGGATTCGCCTTGAAGTTCCCCGAGGCGGGCTGGGTGAAGCTCTTCCATTCATTCGATCCCAGCTCGAGCCTCCGCGGCGTGGTGCACCGCATCGCGGCCGTGGTGATGATGGCGGGCACGGTGTTCCATTTCATCCACTTGGCCGTCTCCAGGCGCGACCGGGTGATCCTGGTGGAGCTGCTCCCTTCCTGGCAGGACGCCAAGGACATTTTCAACATGCTCCGGTTCAACCTAGGCCTGATCCCGGATCGGCCCACCTTCGGCATGTTCGGCTATGCCGAGAAGATGGAGTACTGGGCCTTCATGTGGGGCACCGTGGTGATGGCCGTGACGGGCGTCCTGCTGTGGGCCGAGAACTGGAGTCTGCGGCACTTCCCGAAGTGGGTGCTGGACGCGGCCACGGCCGCCCATTGGTACGAAGCCATCCTGGCCACGCTCTCCATCCTCGCCTGGCATTGGTACCTGGTGATCTTCGATCCCGACGTCTACCCCATGGACCTGGCCTGGCTGAACGGCAAGGCCTCCGCGGACCACATGCGCGAGACCCGGCCAGATTACTACCGGAAGACGATCGAGAAGCACGGAGCCGGACCTGATCAGGCCTGAACGCCGTCCACACCATCCCCGACCCTCTCCACCCCACAGGAATGACCCATGACCAGAACCCCTACAGAACCCCAGGATGCCACCGGCGCCAGGCGCCGGAGCGGGCGCCTCCTGCTGGCCTTGCTTGCCGGCCTTTTCTTCGCCATCGCGCCGCTGCATGCCGCGCCCGCGAAAAAGGGAGTGAAGGAGAGCTGTTTCGATTGCCATAGCGACAGGGACATGACCAAGGATGCGAATGGCACGAAGCAGTCGCTCTTCGTGGACGGGCAGCGGTTCGCGGCCTCGGTGCACGCATCCCTGGCCTGCCGGGATTGCCACGTCAAACTCACGGACAAGCACCAGGATGGTACAGAGACCTACACCGATGTGGACTGCTCTGGATGCCATGCCGACCAGGCCAAGCTCTATGCGAGCAGCATCCATGGCGTGAGCCAGACCCTCGGGGCGACGGCGGCGGCCTATTGCCATGACTGCCACGGCAACCATGACATCGTCCCGGTCAGGAACACGACCTCGCCGGTCTACAAGATGAACCTGCCCAAGACCTGCGCGCAATGTCACGCCAACAAGGGCATCAATGACGAATACAAGATGAAGTTCCCGAAGGTGGGTTCCCAATACCAGGAGAGCATCCACGGGATGGCGCTGCTCGAGAAGGGGCTCATTGTAGCGCCCAGCTGCAACGACTGCCACGGCGTGCATGACATCAAGCGGAGCGTGGACCGCAGCTCACCCATCAACCATGCCAACGTCGCCAAGACCTGTGGCAAGTGCCACGTCACGGTCGAGGAGATCTACAACAAGAGCATCCACGGGCAGTTGCTGGCCAAGGGCGATCCCCGTGGCCCCGTGTGCGTCCAATGCCACTCCGCGCACCAGATCGAAACCACCACCGCCCACTTCAAGGCCAACAGCGACATGGTCTGCGGCAAGTGCCACGCTGATCGGCTCGAGCATTACCGCGACACCTACCACGGCAAGGCCATGGCCCTGGGCAAGGCCAACACCGCCAGCGCCGTGGCCGCCTGCTACGACTGCCACGGGCACCACGATGTCCTTCGGGCCTCGGATCCGAATTCGCACCTCTCCCCCGCGAACATCGTCAACACGTGCAGGCAGTGCCATGCCAACGCCACTGTCAGCTTCACGAAGTACGGACCCCACGCGAACCCCATGGACCGCAAGAACTACCCGGTGCTGCATTACGTCTTCCTGATCATGACGACGCTGCTGGTGTGCACTTTCTCCCTGTTCGGCGCGCACACGCTCCTGTGGTTGTTCCGCTCCATCTGGCTCTACCGCCACGATTCCAAGCAGTTCCGCGAGGCCAAGATCAAGATCCAGGAAGACGACGAACAGTTCACCCGATTCCAGCCCTTCGAGCGGTTCCTCCATATCCTGGTGGTCACGAGCTTCCTGCTGCTGACGATCACGGGCATGCCGCTGAAGTTCTACTACACCGACTGGGCGAGGGCGATCTTCCGGTTCTTTGGAGGGGCCGACGTAGCCCGCACCCTCCACCACTTCGGCGCGGTGATCACCTTTGTCTACTTCGCCCTGCATGTGAGCACCACCCTGAGCCACCTCTGGAAGAATCGGGGCTTCCTGAAGGATCCGGAGACGGGCGCCATCCGCCTGAATCGGATCTTCACGGCCATGGCCCACCCCGATTCCATGATCCCCACCAAGCAGGACGTGAAGGACTTCGTGGCCCACAACCGCTGGTTCTTCGGGAAGGGCCCGCGCCCCGAGTTCGACCGCTGGACCTACTTCGAGAAGTTCGATTATCTGGCCGTGTTCTGGGGCGTCTTCGCCATCGGCCTCTCGGGCCTGATCATGTGGTTCCCGGAGTTCTTCAGCAGGTTCATGCCGGGCTGGATGATCAATGTCTCGCTCATCGTCCATTCCGACGAGGCCCTGCTGGCCGCCGGCTTCATCTTCACGGTCCACTTCTTCAACACGCACTTCCGGTTGGAGAAGTTCCCCATGGACACCGTGATCTTCTCGGGCCGCATCTCCAAGTCTGAGATGCTCCACGAGCGCAAGCGCTGGTATGACCGCCTGCTGGCGGAAGGCCGCCTGGACAGCTTCCGCGTGAAGGACGAGTGGGAGGCCTGGAAGGGCATCGCCCGCAGCGCCGGCTACATCTTCTTCGGCCTCGGCCTCGTGCTGCTCGTCCTCATCATCTATGCGATGACTTCTCGCCTCGCGCACGGATGAGTCGGTGAACGGAAGGAGGTGCCGGCAGATGCCGGGACCTCCTCTCCGCCCATTCAGCCTCACGGTCGGCGTTCTTGAAGTTGTTAAAAATAATTGTGCTCGCGATCATTACAAACCTGTGACTGCCATCACTGACGACCCAGGCCCGCCATCGGAAACTCAATCCAACGATTCAGCCCAGCTTGGATCGAACTCGAATCCCTACCCCCCTCAGGAGTGTTCATGCGTCACCTCACCCTCCTTACTACTGCTCTGATCCTGGCGGTGGCTCCTGCTGCCATGGCGAAGCCCACCACCGTGAAGGGTGCCAAGTGCACCACCTGCCACGAAGGCGCCCCCAAGGACAAGAAGTTCAACGCCGCCGCCGCCAAGATGGTCGCGAAGTACAAGGAAGCCCAGTGCAAGGACTGCCACGGCTACGCCAATGGCAAGCTGACCACCTCCAAGAAGTAGTTTTCTCACTCCACAACAGAGCGGCGCCGGGTTCGGCGCCGCTCTGTTGTGGAGTTGGTTAAAGGCCGAGAAGTGAACGGGCTTCCGTTTCCATGAGATCCAGCTGAGCTTCGCCACCGCGGCCCTGGAGGTAGACCTTCAGCTTGGGTTCGGTGCCGCTGGGGCGGAAGGCGGCGAAAGCACCGCTCTCCAGGCGGAACTTCAGGACGTTGCTGTGGGAGATGGGCAGGGCCACTGCGCGGTTGTCCGGCCGGTCGAGGATGGGCTCCGCGTGGCCTGCGCCGTGCCAGAGGCCGGTCTGGAAGTCCTCCCAGCTGACCACCTTCTCGCCACCCAGGGAGGCCAGCCCCGCAGCGCGGATGCGGCCCATGGCCTCAGCGAAGCGCTTGGCGCCGCCCGGCCGGGGATCCTCCAGGTTCACCAGGCGGTTGCGGAAAGTGCCCACCCGCGCCATGAGGGCGTCCACGGCCTCGAACAGGGTCTGTCCCTTCGCCTTGTAGTGACCCGCCATCTCGGCGACCACCAGCGCGGCCGTCACACCGTCCTTGTCGCGCAGGTCCGGCGGGAGAAGCATGCCGTAGCTTTCCTCCGCGCCGAAGGCATAGGGCTCGCCCAGCGCTTCGAGGCGGTCCATGCACACCGCGATGTTCTTGAAGCCCGTGAGGGTCCACACGACCGGCAGGCCGTGATGCCGTGCCACCTCGGCCATGAAGTCGGAAGTCACCACCGTGCTCACCACGGCGCCCTTGCGGCCCTTCTGAGTGCAGAGGTAGTCCAGGGTGAGGCCCGCGAGATCGTTGCCGGACATGAGCTCCCAGGCTCCGTGGCGCTTGGCCACCACGCCGATGCGGTCCGCGTCTGGGTCGTTGGCGAGGATGACCTCGGCGTCCATGGCCTCGGCTTCTTTCAGAGGCGCCGCGTAAGCCGCCAGCTCCTCGGGGTTGGGGCGCGGGGCCGTGGGGAAGGTGCCGTCCTGGATCCCCTGGCTGGGGCTGACGGTGATGGGAATGCCTGCCCGCTCGAAGAGCGCGGGAATGAGGGCCACGCCAGTGCCATGGAAGGGCGTGTAGAGGATGCGGGCGGGCTCGAAGGCCTGGGGATGCTGGAGCAGGTCCTGGCCCATGGCGAGGTAGGCCTCTTCCACGCTCACGGGGATGGGCTGGATGCGACCCGCTGGCACGATGGGCGGTTCGGGCACCAGGGGCAGGTTCGCCATGTGCGCCTCCACCTCCGCGTCCCAGGGCTCCACCACCTGGCCACCCAGGTCGTTGTAGGCCTTGAAGCCGTTGTATTCCTTCGGATTGTGACTGGCGGTGACGATGGCGCCGCAGCCCGCCCCCAGGCGCTTCATGGCGAAGCAGAGGAAGGGAGTGGGCAGGGGACGGTCGCCGAGGAACACCTGGTAGCCCGCGGCGGCCAGTACCTCGGCGCAGGCTGTTCCGAAGGCCTGGGAATTGAGGCGGGTGTCGAAGCCTACGACGGCGATCATCTTCCCGGGAGATCTCCGGCTGGCGACACTGGCCAGGGCCATGGAGACACGGCGGATGTTGGGGCGGTTCATGCGGCGCAGGCCCGCGGCCATGAACCCCCGCAGCCCGCCGGTGCCGAAGGCCAGGGGCTCGGAGAAGCGATCCTCCACCTCAGCCGCGGCCTTGGCATCGCCCGCCTCGGCGGCCCTCAGCAGGGGCTCCAGCTCCGCTCGGAGCTCGGGCTCCAAGTGGGGGAAGGCGAGGTAGGCGCGGGCGGAATCAAGGCTCATGGAAGGTCCTGTAAGAACGTTTCAGGATCGCAGATCAAGAGCGCGAGGTCGATCAGGAGGGCTTGCGGGCCACCACCTGGACCACGGATCCCAGGCCGTGATGCAGCGCGCCTTCGCGGATCTCCCGCACCACCTCCCGGCCGATCTCCAGGTCGAGGCCCAGAAGCAGGTCTTTCAGCTCCGCGAGGGTGTCCAGCATGTCCGGGTCTTTGGGTCCGCCGGTGCCGTATTCCAGCTGGCGGGGGGTGTACGCCTCCAAGAGGAAGACGCCGCCGGGGGCCAGGGCCCCGGCGCAGCGCGGGTAGAGGCTGCGACGCAGCGTGGAGGGCAGGTGGCAGAAGATGGAGATAATGCCGCTCCAGGGCGTTAGTCCGAAGTCGAAATCCACCAGGTCCGCGGCGAGCGTGGTGAGGGCGACCCCACGGCTGGCGGCCAATTCCTGGGCCCGCGCGAGGCCCACCGGGGACAGATCGACGGCCGTGACCGCATGGCCCAGGCCCGCCAGGTACACGGCGTTGCGGCCCTGGCCCTCGCCCAGCCCCAGCACCGGCCCGGCGGGGATGCGCGGCGCCATCTCCCGCAGGAAGTCGTTGGGCTCTGATCCGTAGGTCAGGTCAGGCTCAGCGTATCGCTGGTCCCAGAGCGCCCGGCTCATCACGCCCCTCCCAGCGCGATGTCCTCCAGCAGGATGCTCAGGCCCGCGCTGCTGCCGTACCAGCGGAGGTCGCTGCCCAGGGCGGCGATGCGGGTGAGGAAGTCGCGGAGGTTGCCGGCGAAGGTGAGCTTGTCCACGGGTTCGGCCAGGATGCCGTCGCGGATGCGGATGCCGCTGGCGCCCACGCTGAGGTCGCCGCTGACGGGGTCCACCGTGTGCAGGCCCATGATCTCCGTGATGAGCACGCCGTTCCCGGCCAGCCGGTAGAGGGCGTCGGGCGCCGTGTCCCCGGGCAGGGGGAACAGGTTGAAGGTCGTGGCGCCCGGCTGGCTGCCGAAGCCCCGACCGGCGCTGGCGGTGGGTGCCACGCCCATCTCCGCGGCGGTCTTGAGGGTGTGGAGGTAGGTCTTCAGCACGCCGCCTTCGAGCAGCACATTGCGGCGCGTGGGCAGGCCCTCCGCATCCCAGGGCTCGGTGCCCAGGGCGGGCCGGCCCGGGGCTTCGGTGAGACGCCCGTCATCCACCAGGGTGAGCAGGGGAGAGGCGATGGCTTCGCCCAGCTTTCCCGCGAAGAGGCTGCGCTGCTTGAGCACGGATTCCGCATCGAGCATCCCGGCCACGATGCCGAGCAGGTCCACCGCCACCTCCGGGTGCAGCACCACTGAGTACTTGCCGGCGGGCAGGCGCTGGGGGTTCAGCTTCCGCTCGCCCTTGAGGGCCGCTTCCGCGCCGATGGCCGCGAGATCGAGTCCCGGTCGGCGGGAGACATCCCAGTGCCAGGCCGCCTGCCGCTCCTCGCCATCGGCCACCGCGAGTTCGATGGCCGCAGAGCAGCTGGACCATGCGTCCGGTGCATGCACGCCCTTCTGGGTGAGCAGCAGGCTGGCCCCGGAGCCGTCGCTCCAGGCGGATTCGCGCACGGCCGCGACCTTCCGTGAGGCCTTCCGGGCCTCAGCTTCCAGCTCCTGGGCCCAGGCGATGCGCTGCTCGGGGGTGATTGCTTCGACGGCCGCATCGAAGCGGCTGGGCAGATCGTCGGTCCCGGCGGGGTCCGCCTGACGCAGCCAGGGATCCTCATCCCCGAGGGCGCTCAGCTCCCAGGCCTGGGCGAAGAGGCCGCGGAAATCCGTCGCGGCGAGATCCGTGGTGGTGGCCAGGCCCGTGCGGAAGCCCTTGCCCCCATTGCGGATCACGCGCACGCCCAGGCCGCCGCGCTTGCTGGCCGTCAGGTCCTCCAGGGCGCCGTTCTGGACCTTGGCCTTGCGGCTGCGGGATACGGAGACGAAAGCCTCGGCTCCTTCGGCACCGAGTCTGAGGGCATGCTGGATGCCGTCCTGGAGCCGGGCTTCAAGCGTTTCGGGGATGAAGGTTCGGTACGCGTCGGTCATATCAGGATTCTTTCTCGAGAGCGGTCTGGAGGGTTGCCCGGCTGAGGTCATCGTAGGCCACGAGGGTGACCGCGCGCGGAAGGTCGTGGGCCGCCAGCCACCCGCGGCAGGTCGCCACGGCGATGCTTGCCGCGCGGTCCTGGGGGAAACCGTAGATGCCCGTGCTGATGGCGGGGAAAGCGAGGCTATGGCATTCATGGGCTTCGGCGAGCCTGAGGCTCTCCCGGTAGCAGGAGGCGAGGAGCTCGTCTTCACCGTGCTGACCGCCATTCCAGACCGGGCCCACCGCATGGATCACGAAGCGGGCCGGCAGGCGGTGGCCTGCGGTCAGCTTGGCGTGCCCCGCAGGGCAGCCTCCGAGGTTTCGGCATTCCTCCAACAGGCCGGGCCCGGCGGCGCGGTGGATGGCGCCATCCACGCCGCCGCCGCCCAGGAGGCTGCTGTTCGCCGCATTGACGATGGCATCCACTTCCAGCGTGGTGATGTCGGCCTGCACCACGGCCAGACGGGGTGGCTTCACAGCACGCTCGGCAGAGGCTCGGCGGTGCCGCCGACGACCAGGGCCGGGCAGAGGATGGTGGGGAGGGCGTCGCTGACGGGCACGCCCTGGCCGTCCTTGCCGCAGGTGCCGATGTCGAAGTGGTGGAGATCGCTGCCGATGCGGGTGAGGCCCTTCAGCACCTCGGGACCGCAGCCGCTGAGGGTGGCGTTCTTCACGGGGTATTTGGGTTCGCCATTCTCCACCCAGTAGCCTTCGGTCACCTGGAACACGAAGTTGCCGGTGACCGTGTCCACCTGGCCACCGCCCATGTGTTTCACCAGCAGGCCACGGTGGAGGTCACGGAGGATGGCCTCGGGGGCTTCGCTCCCGGCGGCCAGGAAGGTGTTGCGCATGCGGGGGATGGGGAGGTGGCGGTAGCTCTCCCGGCGGCCATTGCCGGTGGGTTCCGTGGCCATCTTCCGGGAGGTCTTCCGGGACTGCAGGTAGGCCTTCAGCACACCGTTCTCGATGAGCACCACGCGGCTGACGGGATTGCCCTCATCGTCGATGGCCTGGCTGCCGCGCTTGTGGGGCAGGGTGCCGTCGTCGATGATCGTCACGCCTTCCGCCGCGACCATCTGGCCCAGCTTGCCCGCGAAGGCGCTCATGCCCGCCAGGGCCAGATCCGCCTCGAGACCATGCCCGCAGGCCTCGTGGATCATGGTGCCGCCGGCGCTGCTGCTGAGGACCACGGGGAACGTGCCGGCGGGGGCAGGCTGGGCATCCAGGGCCTGCATGGCCAGCCGGACGGCCTCATGCACGGTGCGGGCCACCGCCTCGTCCGTGAACAGTTCGAAGCCGCGGGTTTCGCCCAGGGCCTGGTAGCCGGATTGCAGCTGCTGGCCATCGCCGGCCGTGGCGTTCACACGGAGCACCACCTGGGTGCGGTGATCCTCGGTGAGGCGGCCGGTCCAGGCCCCGTCCATGCGCTCGGCCGCGGCGATCCAGACCCGCTGGGTGCTGTCGCCGTAGCCAGCGGAGACCTGTTTGAGGGCGCCGGGACGCAGGGCCTCGGCATGGGTCCGCGCCAGGGCCTCGGCGCGGCGCACGAGCGCCACCTTCTCGTCCAGAGGCACCCGGCCTGGATCGCGTTCCACGGGGCTGGGCGTGGGATGGATCTTCATGGCCAGGGAAGGGACTTCCGCCGGCCCGCCCGTACCCGGCGCGGCCAGGGTGCGGGCCGCTTCGAGCAGTTCATCGAAGCCGGGGGAGATGAGATCTGCGAAGCGGGTGGTCTCACCATCCATCAGCCGGAGACTGGCGCCGAAGGTCTCAGAGGCGAGCACGTCCTCCATGCGGCCGTCGTCCATGCCCAGGGCATGGGCCCGGCGCCGCTCCGCGAAAATCTCGCCGTAGTCGCCACCCCGGCTGAGGAGGGCGGCCAGGACCTCGCGGAGCTGATCGGTAGTGAACGGTGCGGGCATCGGTGCTCTCCACGTCCGCGCGCGGCGGACCTTCCAGTTTGCCAGAAGGGACGGGATCGCCCCGTCCAGAATTCCAGCCAAGTCCCGGCCGTCGTTGGGGATCACCAGGTCCGCATGGAGCGCCCGCTCGGGAGGGCTCACCTGGGCGCGGATGCGGGCCAGAACGGCGTCGCGGGATAGCTCATCCCGGGCCATCAAGCGCTCCACACGCAGCTCTTCTGGGGCGTCCACGGTCCAGAAGGCGTCGAAGTGATGGGCCCTTCCCCGTTCGACCCAGAGTGCGGCATCCAGCGCCGCTCCGCGGGTGGTGGGCGGGAGCGCCGCGAGGCGGGCCGCGAGGAGGGATTCGATGCGCGGATGGAGGATCGCGTTCAGCCGGGCCCGGGCCGCATCATCCGAGAACACGTGGGCCGCCATCCAGGCGCGATCCAGGGCGCCGTCCGGACGGAGGCAGGCGGGCCCGAAGGCAGCGACCAGGGCCGCCAGGCCCTCGCTGCCAGGCAGCACCGCATCCCGGGCCAGGGCGTCCGCATCGATGACCGTCCACCCCCGGGCCGCCAGCATCCCCGCGACAAAGCTCTTCCCCGCCGCGATGCCGCCGCTGAGGCCGAGGAGGGGGAAGGGTGTGGCTTGCATGGGTGGCTACGGCGAATGAAAGGGGATATGCGGGTTGTTCCGGCGCAGAGAGTGTGTCACAAAGGATCACAAACCCCATCCACCAGGACTTTTATGCTAAAGCCTCTCGCGCTTGCCATGCTTTTGCCCACCGCCTGCCTCCTTGCCGCAGACTGGGCCTCCCTCGCTCCCGACGTATGGGCCATCCGGTCCGGCCCCAAGGGGGCCGTGATCCTCGAAGACCGGATGCGGTTCAAGGTGACCTCGATCGAGTATGTCTACCGGGTGCGCGTATTCGCGGACGAGGGACGATCTGCCGCCGAGATCCCCGACCTGCCCACCACGGCCTTCGACATCAAGGGGCGTACGGTCTATCCCGATGGCCGCCAGGTCCTGTTCAACGGGCGCAAGGATTTCGCGGAGCGGAAGGTGGATGTGGGCGGCTCGGAAACCCGGGCGAAACATCTCGTGGCCCCAGGCATCACCCCGGATTGCGTCATGGAGGTGTCCTGGTCCGAGGCTGCCAACGGCCCCTTCCAAGGGCTTCCTCGGCGGTACCAGGGTGGGCTGTACTGCCGCTGGACCTTGGCAAACCCTTTCCCCACCAAGGTGTTGAGCGTGGAGGTGGCGAAGGCCTTCCCCTTGGCCTGGTCCCTGAGCCCCGGCACGACCCAGAAGCCTGAATCAAAGGAGGCATCGGGATTCCGGAGCTTCACATTCCGGGATCTTCCGCCTCTGGAGATTCCGCCTTACGGTCTGAGGCCCCTCCTGAACCTCCCGAGCCTGGTGATTTTCTTCCAGCCGGAGCGGCTCGGGGGGGTGAGCCAAAAGGGCCCCGAGGTCTATTGGCAGGAGGCCACGACCTACCTGTACAAGGACGACTACGAAGAGGGGATCAGCAAGGGATCGGCCTTCCGGACCTTTGCGGCGGAGATCACCGACGGCCTGCCGGTAGCCCCTGCGGATCGGGCCTCGGAACTGCTCAACCGCCTCAACCAGCGCGTCAGCAACCTCGGGCACGCCACCCACGCCGAGGAAGCAGCCCTGCCCAAGGGCTTCTGGGACGATTTCCATTCCAAGGATCTCGGCCAGGCGGCCAAGACGAGAAAGACGAACAACCAGGGCATGCGGTTGCTGTTCTACCACCTGCTCAAGCAGGCGGGCTTCACGCCGAGGATAGGGAAGGTGGTGGACCGGGACCAGGCCTTCTTTGATTGGACGCAGCTCAATCCCTGGCAGTTCCACCACGACCTCATCGGCATCGATCTTCCCGTGGGAGGCACGGTGTGGACGGATCCGACCATGCGCCATGCCAGCCCAGGGGTGATCCATCCGGACTACACGGGTGTGAACATGCTCCAGATCGACACGGCCACCTGGAAGTCCTCCAGGGGATCGGTGCCCGGCCGCGCCGCCTCCGCCAACGGCCGGAGGTATACCTATGCCCTGACGCTCGCGGAGGATGGCGACACCTTTGATGTGCAGGGCGAGTTCACCGGCTACCCCGAGTACGTGGAACGCCAATCCTATCTTTCCCTGGAGCCACGGGAGCAGGGGAAGGCCCTGCGGGAGCGGTTCGAGAAGGCCATGAAGAACTTGGTGGTGTCCGAGGCGAGGGTCTCTGACACCGCGGATCCCAAGAAAGACGTGACCTGGCACGTGAAGGGCGCCCTTGAGCGGGAGCCCGGACGGTCCCGAGTGGTGGATCCCTTCCCAGGAATGCCGTGGCCGCTGTGGGTGCCCTCCCAGATGGACCAGGAACGGAAGATCCCGATTGTGCTTCCCTACCTGTCCACGCAGATCGCCCAAAGCCAGTTCAACGTGCCCCAGGGTTTCACGCCCCGCCTCCAGGACGAATTGCGCCAGGAGAATGAGTTCGGGCGCGTCTTATGGGTGTCGGCCTTCGATCCCGCCACGCGCAAGGCCTCCGTGACCCTGAGGGTGGAAGTAAACACCCTGTCCCGGGGCGCGGACCGTTGGGAGGCCTTCCGCGCCTTCCTCGGATGGATCGAAACCGCCTGCCGCCGCCAGGTGGTGCTCGCGCGGGAGGGCTAGATGCGCCACCGGTTTGCATGGCTGATATGGGGGGCCACCCTGCTGGCCCCGGCGCAGGATCTTTCGCGGCTGCCCGAGTGGGCGGCTGCCGCTGCGCAGGCCGCCCAGGCGGAGCCGGGTCCCCAGGATGCGGAAGCCTGGGTGCTGCTGGACCGCACCGAGATCGCGTATGCCGGTGATGGCGAGATCCGCCTGAAACGCATGCGCCTGCTGAAGGTGCTTGAGGAGCGGGGGACCCAATACCGCACGTACAGCATCTATGGGCTTGGCGGCAAGGCCAGCCGGGTCAAGCGTCTCAAGGGATGGAACCTGCGGCCCGATGGCAACCTGGTGAAGCTGGATTCGGACACCGTGGTGACCATGAACGATGCCACGGATGAGGAATTCAGCACCACGACCTTCACGGGGGCTGCCCTGGACCGGGTAGTGAAGGGCAGCCTCCTGGCTTTCGAGTCCCTGGAGTCCATCCAGAACCCGCTAGGTCCCGTGGCGGATGCGCCCCTCATGGGAAGCCTGCCCGTGCGCGCCTGGGAACTGGACGTGGCGAAGAAGGAGGGGTGGTTCACCAACCTCAAGGCGGTGGAGATCAAGATCGACCACCGCCACTTCCAGCCCTGGGTGACCCAGGTCGAGGAACTTGCCGGCGGCGGGCTGCGGGTCAGGAACCTGGCGGCCCTCCCCATCGATGAAGGCGCCCATCCTCATGGAAGCGAAGTCCTTCCCGTCGTGCAGGTGCGCTTCCTGGATCCCAAGGAGCCCCTGGCAGCCATGTGGGGCTCCTGGGACGCCCATGCCCGTTGGGTGGCGGGGATCTATGGCCCCGCCTGCCAGCCTTCGGGAGTGGCGGAAGTAAAGGGTGGGAAGGATCTGGCTGGTCTCCGGGCCCTGGCTGCCTGGATGGGGCACGGCCTGACCTACAAGCAGGTCTACCTGAGCCCCGAGCGGGGCTGGGTGCCCGAGCAGGCCCCCGAGGTGGGGCGCAAGCGCTATGGGGACTGCAAGGACCTCACGGCCTTCCTGCTGGGCGAAGCCAAGCGGCTTGGATATTCCGGCGCGCCAGTGCTGGCACGTATTGTCCGGGGAAGGCTGGAGGCGGATGAGCCCCCCTTCCCGCGCTTCAACCACGTCATCGCCGGGATCCGGCTGGAGGCGACCCTGGGGCTTCCGGCGGAGGTGAGCACACCGCAAGGCAGGTTCCTCCTGGTGGATCCCACCGATCCCTTCACCCCCATCGGGTATCTGTCAGCCGTCCACGACAGGGGTCGGGTGATGATCTGTCTCCCGGAAGGTGCGGCCTGGGTGGAGATACCCCACGCCGCCATCTTGCCACAGCGCCTGTCCTTCGATCTAAAGGGCGAGGTGGCGGGGCGGGAACTGAAGGGAGCCCTCGTCCTCAGCGAGTCGGGAGGTTATTGGGGCCTGCGGGCCACCGCCCGCCAGGGTGGGACGAAGGCCGTGCATGACCTGCTGCTGAAGAGCTACCTGGACCTGCCTCCGACAGCCCGCCTGGATGTGGAGACGATGTCCGACCCCCTGGACCTGGACCACCCCTTTGAAGTGGCCCTCCGGCTGAAACATCCTGATGGGTTGCGGATCCTGGCGGGAGAGGGTTACCTGGCGGATCTAGGTGTTCCCTGGGTTCCGGGGGTCATCCAGCGGGTAGGCCGGCCCCGCCACTACCCTGTGGTCAGTTTTGCGCAGGGTGAGCTCGCCTACCGGGCCGAGGTGAAGTTCGCGAATGCCGTTAAGCCCTTTCTGTCGAGCCGCACAGGAGAAAGCCCATTCCGTTCCTTCAGCTGGACCTCCCAGGCCCTGCCCGTGGGTGGGGGCACCTTGCTGAAGCTGAGCCTCGATCATCGCTTCGTGCCGGTCCGTTACAGTTTCGAGACCCGCGAGGAGGGCCTCAAGGCCTGGAAGCAGGACCGCTCCCTCATGAAGATGTTCCGGGATGATGCCCTGGCACTGCGCATGGATGTTCGCTGAAGGGCCGACGGAAGGCCCCGGGGGACTACCCAGGGTCAGGCCGCCCTGTTCAATCCTCCCGGGGCCCTCTACACTGATCCGTTGAACGACACGGCTCGAGGCTTCATGAAAGACGCGACACCCGAACAGGCTATGGATCTGTCCCAGCTGGAAAAGCCGGTGCTTGAGCTGGAGGCCCAGATCCGGGCCATGGAGATGGATCCCTCTCAGACCAAGGAACGGGAGAAGCTGGAAAAGAAGCTGGACAAGCTGAAGGCTGAACTATTCACGAACCTCACCGACTGGCAGCGGGCGCAGCTGGCGCGCCACCCCAAGCGCCCCTACACGCTCGACTATCTGGAACGGATCTGTGAGCGCTTCGAGGAACTGCACGGCGACCGCCGCTTCGGCGACGACGCCGCCATCGTGGCCGGCATGGGCTGGATCGAGGGCAATCCCCTCATGATCATCGGCCAGCAGAAGGGCCGGGACACCAAGCAGAAGATCCTCCGTAATTTCGGCATGCCCAAGCCCGAGGGCTACCGCAAGGCCCTGCGCCTCATGAAGCTGGCCGAGAAGTTCCAGCGGCCCATCCTCTGCCTCATCGACACGCCGGGCGCCTATCCGGGCGTGGATGCCGAGGAGCGCGGACAGGCGGAGGCCATCGCCCGCAACCTGCTGGAGATGGCCAAGCTCGAAGTGCCCGTGGTGGCCGTGGTCCTCGGCGAAGGCGGCAGCGGCGGGGCCCTGGCCCTGGGTGTGGCCGACCGCGTGCTCATGATGGAGAACGCCATCTACTCCGTGATCTCGCCCGAAGGCTGTGCCTCCATCCTGTGGAAGGACGCCAGCCAGGCCCCGAAAGCCGCGGCAGCCCTCAAGCTCACGGCCCCGCACCTGCTGGAGCTGGGCATCATCGACAGCATCGTGAAGGAGCCCCTGGGGGGCGCCCACTCGGACTTCGATGCGGCGGCCAGTGCGTTGAAAGAGGCCGTCGTGGAGGCCTTCTCCGAGCTCTCCGAGCTGTCGGCGGAGCAGCTCGTGGAGGAGCGGTACCAGAAGTTCGCCCGCATGGGCAGCGTGGGCTGACATGGAAGCCAAGTCTTGGCGCCTCCGCCGGGAGCTCCCGGCGGGTCTGGCGCCCTGGCGGGCCCTGGCCGCGGCCTGGGATCTCGAGCCCCGCCTGGCCCGGCTGGCCTGGCTGCGGGGGGCGGACCAGCCGGAAGACCTGGCCTGGCGCCTCGACCCATCCTGGACCCGCAGCACGGATCCCCACCTGCTCTCCGGCGTGGACGCGGCCGTGGCGCGCATCCGCCGGGCCGTGGAGGCCCACGAGCGCATCGTGGTCTACGGCGACTACGACGTGGACGGCGTCACTGCCACGGCCCTGCTGGTGCGCGCCCTGGAGCGGCTCGGCGCGGAGGTTTCGTTCTTCATCCCCAACCGCTTTTCCGATGGCTACGGCCTGCACCTGGATTGCATCCAGGAACTCAAGGCCACCCGCGATCCGGGCCTGCTCATTTCCGTGGATTGCGGGGTGCGCAGCGTGGACGAGGTGAGGGCCAGCGCCGGGTTGGGCCTCGACTGGGTGATCACGGACCATCACGCCCTGGGCCCGGACCTGCCGCCGGCCTGTGCCGTGGTGCATCCCCATCTCGACGGGTATGCGAATCCCTTCCTCGCAGGCGTGGGGGTGGCCTTCAAGCTGGCCCAGGCGCTCCTCGGCGCCGTGCCGCACCCGACGGGAGCCGACGCGGCGTTCCTGGACGGGATGCTCAAGCTGGTAGCCATCGGCACCGTGGCGGACATGATGCCGCTGGTGGCTGAGAACGCCTTGCTGGTGCGGCGGGGGCTCGATTCCCTCGGTGGGAAGAATGGCCCCGGGCTGGCGGCCCTGCTGCGCGCCGCGAAGAAGGAAGGCGCCCTGGGCGGCCAGGATGTCGCCTTCGGTCCGGCCCCCCGGCTCAATGCCGTGGGCCGCATGGGTGGCGCGGAAGATGCGGTCCGCCTGCTGCTGACCCGCGATCCCGCCGAGGCCGACATCCTGATGGCCCGGGTGGAAACGCTCAATCAGGAGCGCCGCGCCATCCAGGAGGGCCTGACCGCGCGGCTCCCGCCTCCCGATGGCGAAGCCTTCGACCTGGTCCTGGATCCCGCGGCCCACAAGGGTGTCATCGGCATCGTGGCTGGCCACCGCATGCGCGCCACGGGGCGTCCCTCAGGCGTCTGCACGGTCATCGACGGCGTGGCCCACTGCAGCCTGCGGGCACCCGAGGGCTACGATCTGGGCGGCCTGCTGGCCCTGGCCCAGCCCTTCATCCTGGGGGGTGGCGGCCATCGCGCGGCGGCGGGCCTCAGCTTCGAGGCCTCCCGCCTCGCCTTCGTCCGCCAGGCCCTCCAGCGGGGCGCGGCGGAGCAGGCCGCTGGCCGGGAGATCCTGCCCCTGCTGCTGGATGGTGGCCCCGGCGATCTTCCGGATGATGTGGACCTGGCCCGCCTGGAACCCTTCGGGCAGGGCTTCGCGCCCTCCCTGGTGCGGCTGGAGGGGGCTGTGGCCGCCTCGGCGGTGTTCGGGGCGGACCACTGGAAGTTGCGCCTGACGGGACTCCCAGACCCCCTCACCTGGTTTGCGGGCCACGAGCGGCCATCCCAGCCGGCCATCGGCGAGCGGCTCTGTGTGGCCGCTGCGCCCCAGGGCAGCGCCCGCTGGGGCCGCTCCTGGCTGGTGGACACTCCGCTCGGAGAGGCGGCCCCATGAAGGCGCCGGCCCTGCTCCAGAATCTGCCGCCCGCCCGGCACCCACTCTGGCGTGGCCTGGGCTGGGGCCTGGTGGCCGGCACCCTGGGCTTCACCCTGCGCTTCCTGATGGCGGGTGGCGATGGCATGCCCGGTCGCACGGTGGGCGGAGACCCCCTGTTCGGCGAAGGCACCAAGGGCAGCGTGGGAACCCTCACGGAGCAGCTGGGGACCAACCGCATGGTGCTGGCCTACCGCACCATCGAAGGGGCTGAGGAGGATCTGCGGCTGGAGACGGTGACGGGCCACCTGGACGAGCCGACCGGGCAGTGGCTCATGCGGTCGCCCAAGGCCCGCCGCCAGGCCGGGGTCTGGACCCTCCAGGGCCCCCTGGATCTGGAAGTGGCCGATCCGGGCACCAAGGCGCCCCTGGGCCGGGGCCGCGTGGAGAACCCAGGGCCCGCCCTCCGTTGGGCCGGCGGGGAATGGGAAGGGCTGGCCCCCCTTCGGTGGGAGGCCCTGGAGGGGTCCACCCGGGGCATCTGGAATCTGCCCGCAGGGTGGCGCCGCGAAACTGATGGCCGATTCCGCGTGGAGCAGGGCCCCGTGCGCTGGCAGGCCCCGACGGACGGGCCCGCTCCGGCCACCCTCCAGGCCATGGACGCGGAGCGGCTCTGGGCCATGCCGGGCTTCCAGACAGGCCATCTGGAAGGCGTGAAGGCCCGCTTGGCGGAAGGTTCGCTGCAAGCGTCGGTTGCGGACCTGACACCGGAGATGGTCACCTGGCCCGGACCCCTGGCCTTCGAGCGGGCCGATGGCTGGCGCGGCGAGGCGAAAGGCGGTGTGGCGCCGCGGCCCGCGCCCGGCGCGACCTTCCAGCAGGTGGAGTTCCGGAAGTTCCAGGCCCACCGGGCCCTGCCTGCGGGTGAGGAGCGCCTGTCCACGGACGGGGCCCGGTGGACGCCTGCGGGCCTGCGCCTGGAAGGCAGCGTGGTGTGGGATCAGCCCATGGACGGTCAGCGCCTGGTGCTCAGGGCACCGCGGGTGCTCATGCGGGAAGGGCCCGGTGGCGACCTGCCCGAGTCCCTGCCCGTGGGCCATGCTGTGGCCGAAGGCCAGGCCCTCCTCACCTGGGGCCGGCGCAACCTGTCGTCCCCCCGCATCCTGGTGGAGCGGGCCACCCGGCGCTGGAAGCTCCAGGCCCCGGTACTGGGCCGCGGCGAGGACGGCACCTTCAGTGGCGGCGCAGGGCAGGGGGACCCCCGGTCCTGGACCATCGAGGGGCCCGTGCAGGTGAACCTGTTCGCCGGCGGTAATCTGCGAGGGGCCAAGCTCGTTTGGGAGGACACCCTGTGGACCCTCACGGGCCGGCCCGCCAACTGGAGCCGCCTGCGTGAGCGGCTGTCCGGCCCCCGCATCATCAGGAAAGGCGAGGCGGTCAGCTTCCCCGAAGGGCTCAGCGGCACCTTGGCCGCCGCGGACGGAGACCTGTTCCTGCGCGCCGAGCATGGCCAGAGCGAAGGGCAGAAGGTCGTTCTCAGTGGTGGTGTGGAATGCCAGGGCCAGGGCTGGCGGCTGGCGGCGGATTCGGTGGTCGTCACAGTGGGGCCGGATCGGACGGCGAAGCTGATCCAGGCCAAGGGCGCTGTGACCCTGCGGGGCCGCCTTGGCGAAGGCCAGGGCGAGGCGCTGGATCTTGAACCTGGAACCCAGACCGTCAAGTGGCAGGGCCGCGTGCGCGGCAAGGGCGCGAGTCCCGGATGGTGAAGTCCCGGCCTTTCTAGGGCATCATAGGGCAAACCTCGTAATAGGAGGCACCGTGTCCCGGTTCCGCTCCCTTTCACCCCTGGCCCTGCTTCTCGCCGCTGTGCCGGTCCTGGCGGCCCCGCCTGCGAAGGCCAAGGCCGCGGACCGGGTGGACTCGCCTCTGGCCGGGCTGCCCCTCCGCAACCTCGGGCCGGCTGTCACCTCGGGCCGTGTCGGAGATATCACCGTCGATCCGCGCAAGCTGGACACCTGGTACGTGGCAGCGGCTTCCGGCGGGGTATGGAAGACCGTGAACGGCGGCACCACCTGGACACCGCTCTTCGACAAGGAAGGCTCCTTCTCCATCGGCTGCGTGACCGTGGACCCCCACGACTCGAACACGGTCTGGGTGGGCACGGGCGAAAACAACTCCCAGCGCTCCGTGGCCTACGGCGATGGTGTGTACCGCAGCCTGGACGGCGGCAGACATTGGGAGAACATGGGCTTGAAGGCCAGCGAGCACATCGCGAAGATCCTGGTGGATCCGCGGAACAGCCAGGTGGTCTTTGTGGCCGCCCAGGGGCCACTCTGGAAGGAGGGCGGCGAGCGGGGCCTCTACAAGACCATCGATGGCGGGAAGACCTGGAAGGCCGTGCTCACCGAGGACGCCCACACCGGCGTCACCGATGTGGTGCTGGATCCCCGCAACCCCGAGGTGCTGTACGCCGCCACCTACCAGCGGCGGCGTCATGTGTGGGGCATGCTGGATGGCGGCCCCGGAAGCGGCCTCCACAAGAGCCTGGACGGCGGCCAGACATGGGTGAAGCTCACAGAGGGACTGCCCAAGGAGGACATGGGCCGCATCGGCCTGGCCATTCCGACGGACGAGCCGGATACCGTCTACGCCACCATCGAGGCTGCCAACAAGGCGGGCGGATTCTTCCGCAGCATCGACGGGGGTCGCACCTGGGAACGCCGCCATGAGCAGGTGTCCGGCAGCGCCCAGTACTACCAGGAACTCTTCTGCGACCCGAAGAATCCCCAGCGCGTCTATTCCATGGATACCTGGATGCAGGTGACCGAGGATGGCGGCAAGACCTGGCGGCGCGTCGGTGAGACCTCCAAGCACGTGGACAACCATGCGCTGTGGATCGATCCCGCCAACAGCGACCACCTGATCTCCGGCTGTGACGGTGGCGTCTACGAAAGCCGCGACCGCGGCGCCACCTGGGAGTTCAAGGCCAACCTGCCGATCATCCAGTACTACCGGGTGGCGGTGGACAACGCGCGCCCCTTCTACACGGTGTACGGCGGCACCCAGGACAACTTCTCCATGGGCGGCCCCAGCCGCACGCGGAACCTGCATGGATCCACCAACCTCGACTGGTTCGTGACCCAGGGCGGGGACGGCTTCTACAGCCAGGTGGATCCGGAGGATCCGAACACCGTGTACTCCGAAAGCCAGCACGGAGGCCTGGCCCGGTTCGACCGCCGCACGGGCGAGCGCGTGGAGATCCAGCCGCAGCCCGCACCTGGAGAAGAGCCATTCCGTTGGAACTGGGATGCGCCGCTGCTGCTCAGCCCCCACAACGGCAAGCGGCTGTACTTCGCGGCCCAGAAGCTCTTCCGCAGCGACGATCGTGGCGACAGCTGGACCGCCGTGAGTCCGGACCTGACCCGGAAGATCGACCGCAGCCGGCTGAAGATCATGGACAAGGTGTGGAGCGTGGATGCCGTGGCCCGCAACGCCTCCACCAGCTTTTTCGGCAACATCGTGGCCCTCGCCGAAAGCCCCAAGGCCGAAGGGCTGCTCTACGTGGGCACCGATGACGGCCTGCTCCAGGTGAGCGAAGACGGCGGCAAGGCGTGGCGGAAGACCGATCATTTTCCCGGCGTGCCCGACCTGACCTACGTGTCCTGCCTGGCGGCGAGCCCCCACCAGGCCGGCACGGTGTACGCCACGTTCGACAATCACAAGACCGGCGACTTCAGGCCCTACCTGTTGCGCTCCCGGGACCGCGGCCACACCTGGGAATCGATCTCCGGGGGGCTGCCCGAGCGGGGCAGCGTGTACACCGTGCGCGAGGACCCGGCCCGGGAAGGCCTGCTCTACTGCGGCACGGAGTTCGGCCTCTTCTTCAGCCTCGACGCAGGGAAGAGCTGGTCCCGGTTCACCCAGCTGCCCACCATCGCCGTGAAGGACATGACCATCCAGACCCGCGAAGGCGATCTGGTGGTGGCCACCTTCGGCCGCGGCTTCTACATTCTTGATGACCTGACGCCCCTCCGCGAAGCGAAGGCGGAGGACTTCGAGCGCGATGCGCACCTCTTCGGCCTGCGGCCCGCCCAGGCCTACATCCAGGCCGTTCCTTTCGGCGGCCCCGGGAAGTCCTTCCAGGGCGATTCCCTCTTCCTGTCGCCCAATCCGCCCTTCGGCGCCGTGTTCACCTACCATGTGAAGGCGGAGCCGAAGCCGCTGAAGAAGCAGCGCCAGGAAAAAGAGAAAGAGGCCACCAAGGCCGGCCAGGATCCCGTCATCCCCACCTGGGATGCCCTCCGGGCCGAGGATCGCGAGGTACCCCCCGCGGTGGTGCTGACCATCGCCGCGAGCGATGGGAAGGTGGTGCGGCGCATCTCTACGAAACCAGAGAAGGGTATTCAGCGCGTGGCCTGGGACTTGCGCCTGCAGGATCCGGCCCCCATCCGCCTGAAGGTTCCCACCGAGCGGGATCCCTGGGACTACGGCGCCCAGGGGGCCCTGGCCGCGCCGGGCCGGTACCAGGCCACCTTGGCCTTCCAGGTGGACGGCGTGCTGAAGCCCGTGGCGGGCCCCGTCGCCTTCGAGGTGAAGCCTCTGGATGCCGACCGTCTCACGCCCGCCCAGTGGGCCGAGTACAGCGCCTTCTGCGCCCGCATGGGGGAGGCCCAGCGCCTCGCGATGGGGGCCTCCGAGCGCTTGACCGAGGCCCAGAACCGCCTCGATTTCGTCCGAAAAGCGCTCCTCGAGACGCCCGCCGCCGATGCCGCGATGCTGGACCAGGCAAGGAAACTCCATGTCGAGCTAAAGGAGCTGCGTACCCTCCTCAGCGGAGACGTCACTGTGGCCAAGTACCAGGAGCCTGCGGCGCCGGGCATCCTGGGCCGTATCCGCGAGGTGACCGGCAGTGTGTGGGCCACCACGCAACTGCCCACGGCCTCCCAGCGCCAGAACCTCGGCTGGGCCGAGGAGGGGCTGAGGGCCTTCCAGGGACGGTCTGATGCCGCTCTGATCGGGCTCACCGCCCTGGAGGATTCACTGGAGGCTGCCAAGGCTCCCTACACGCCGGGCCGAACCAGACGATAGTGATCGTTTCGCCGCGCCCCGCCCCGGCGCGCGGCGCTTCGACGCGATAGGCTCAGTGTGTTCTGATAGAACGATGACAGAGTCCACCCCCTGCCTTGAGGCCGTGAACCTCCAGAAGCGTTACGGCGACCGCACCGTGGTGCGGGACGTGAGCCTTTGCGTGGGCATGGGCGAGGTGGTGGGACTGCTGGGGCCCAACGGCGCGGGCAAGACCACCACGTTCTACATGGTGGTGGGGGTGGAGGCCCCGGACCAGGGCAGCATCCGCTGGCTGGGCCAGGATGTCACCGCCCTGCCCATGCACCGCCGGGCCCGGCTGGGCATCGGCTACCTGGCCCAGGAATCCAGTGTGTTCCGGGGCTTGACGGTGTGGGAGAATCTCATGGCATTGGCGGAATTGCAGCCGATCCCGAAAGCGGAGCAGAAGGACCGCTGTGAGCGGCTTCTGGCCGACTTCCATCTGGGCAAGGTGCGCGGCACTCTGGGCATGAGCCTGTCCGGGGGCGAACGGCGGCGCTGTGAACTGGCGCGGGCCCTCGTGACCGAACCCCGGATCATGCTCCTGGACGAACCTTTCGCCGGTGTGGATCCCAAGTCCGTGCTGGAGATCCAGGGTCTCATCGACAACCTCAAGGCGCGAGGCATCGGCGTCCTGATCACCGACCACAACGTCCGCGAGACCTTGCAGATCGCCGACCGGGCCTATATCTTGGCGGACGGGATGATCATGAAACACGGCCTGCCCAGCGAGATCGCAGAGGACCCGGACATCCGCCGGGTCTACCTGGGCGACCGGTTCAGGTTGGACTGATGGCCGCCGGTCCGTTCCTCTCCCAGCGCCTGGCCCAGAGCCAGACCCTCGCGCTCACGCCCGCCATGCAGCTGAAGCTCAAGCTGTGGCAGATGAACCTGCAGGAACTGTCGCAGACCATCGAGCGCGAGCTGGAGGACAACCCCCTGCTGGAGCTGGCGGACGACGGCGACGAGGTGCCGACCCTCGAGGCCATCGAGGAGGGGCGCGACTCCGAGGTGACCGAAGCATCCTCCGATCAGTCCAGCGATGGTGTGGAGCTGCCCGAGGGGGTGGACACCATGGATCTGGGACCGATGCTGGATGCGGCGGGCGAGATGAACCCCGAAAGCGATCTGGAGAAGTTCACGGAAGAGGGGGTGGCCCAGGTCCAGGAGACCGAGTTGGGTGCCGAGAACAGCTGGGATTCGGACATGCCCCGCACCAGCAACCTGCCGGAGGAGGACCGCTTCTCGTGGGAGGACCGCCTCAGCGCCTATGAATCCCTCCAGGATCACCTGGTGAGCCAGCTCTACGAGACCCTGGAGAACGAGGATCCCCGGGCGGCCCTGGTGGAGCGCCTCATCGACCGCCTCGATCCCAAGGGCTTCCTGCGCCTTGATCCCGACCAGCCCTCCGTGGAGGCCACCCCGGCCGCCCTGGCCGCGGACCTGGGCGTCACCGAAGAGGCCCTGCGCGCCGCCCTGGATGTCCTCCAGGAGTTTGATCCTTCTGGCGTGGGCTGCTTCACGGTCCAGGAGAGCCTCTTGCTCCAGCTTCGCCATGCCGGCGCCGAGCCCGATGATCTGGCCGTGCGCATCATCCAGGACCACACCGCTCAAGTGGCCCAGCGGGACAGTGCCAAGCTGCGCCGCGCCCTGGGGTGCACCGACGCGGAACTGTGCCTGGCCATGGACCAGCTCAAGCACCTCAACCCATCGCCCGGCCGGGCCTTCGATCCCGAAGGCGAGCGGGTGGTCAAGCCCGACGTGGTGGTGCTCAAGGGCGAGGATGGCAACTGGAAGATCTACCTCAATGACGAGGGCCTGCCCCGGCTCAAGGTGAATGGCGACTATCAGCGGTTCCTGGCGTCCAGCGATGCCAAGGCCGACAAGGATTTCATCCGCGAGCGCTTCCGCAGCGCGCGGGACTTCATCCGGGGCGTGGAGGACCGGAACCGCACCGTGCTGCGGGTCTCGGCCCAGATCGTGGAACTCCAGAAGGAATTCCTGGAGCATGGCATCGAACGCCTGCGGCCCATGGTGTTGCGCGACGTGGCTGAGGCCACCGGATTCCACGAAAGCACCATCAGCCGGGTGGTGAAGGCCAAGACCATCCACACGCCCCAGGGGCTCTACGACCTGAACTATTTCTTCTCGGCACGCCCCAAGGATTCGGACGTGTCCGCCACTGTGGTCAAGCACCGCATCAAGGCCTTCGTGCAGGCTGAGGACCCTGCCAAGCCGCTGTCCGATGAGGCCATCGCCGGCCTGCTCGAGCGGGACGGCATCAAGGTGGCCCGCCGCACGGTGAACAAGTACCGCGAGGAGCTCAAGATTCCTCCAGCCTCCCAGCGCCGGCGCCGCTAACAGGGTTGAGGCCCCTTCCAGGCGCAGGATCCATGATTTCCGGGCCGCCCGGCCCCTTTCAGGAGTGTCCCATGAAGGTCCACTACACCGGCCGCCACGTGGAGCTCACCGAGCCCCTGAAGCAGTTCACCAAGGAGCGGCTGGACAAGATGGCCACCTATCTGGACGACATCATCGACGTCCACGTGATCCTGGCCGTGGAGAAACATCGCCACGAGGCCGAGATCACGCTGAAGACCCGCGCCAGCGCCTTCGTCGCTTCCGCGACCACGGATGACATGTACTCGAGCATCACCCAGGCTGTCGAAAAGCTGGACGTGCAGGCGCACAAGCACCAGGGCAAGCGCAACACCCGGCCCCATGAGAGCGCCAAGGCCGGCGCCGTCGAAGAGTAATCATTCTGGCTTTTCCGATCAAAGGCGGCCCATCCGGGCCGCCTTTGATATCCTTGAAGGTCCGGAGTCCGCCATGCCCGATCCCACCCATCTCTACGCCCCGAAGACCAGCACCGAGCCCACCCAGGTCTGCGAGAAGTGCCGGAACCCCTACACGCTGGATCATTTCCAGCACGGCATCGAAGGCCAGGAATGCGTCTGCCGGCGGTGCCTCCAGGTCATGGGGTACAAGGTCTAGGCATGCTGAAGGCCCTCGATACCCCCGAGGCGATCCTGGATGGCATCCTCCAGGGCCGCCGGATCTCTGCCGCCGAAGCGCTGTTCCTCATGGAGCGGGCGGAGCTGCCTGACCTCGCCGTAGCCGCCACCGCAGTCCGGGACCGCCACAACGATCCCCGGCGGGCGAGCTACGTCATTGATCGCAACGTGAACTACACCGATGTCTGCAACGTCTACTGCACCTTCTGCGCCTTCTACCACAAGCCCGGCGACACCCGCGGCTACGTGCTGACGAAGGAGCAGCTCAAGCAGAAGGCCGAGGAGACCAAGGCCATCGGCGGCACCGGCTTCCTGTTGCAGGGTGGCGTGAACCCCGACCTGCCCTGGGACTACTACCTGGACCTGGTCCGCTATCTCCACCATGACCTGGGCATCTGGGTCCACGGCTTCTCGCCGGTGGAGATCCAGATGATGGCGAAGCTGAACGGCCAGACGCTCGGCAGGACCATCGCCGACCTGCGCGAAGCGGGCCTCGGCTCCATCCCCGGCGGCGGCGCGGAGATCCTGGTGGATCGCATCCGCAAGAAGATCGCCCCCCTGAAGGGCGGCCGCGAGAAGTGGCTGGAGGTCATGGAGGCCGCCCACGAAGAGGGTGTGAAGACCACGGGCACCATGATGTTTGGCATCACGGAGACTCTGGCTGAGCGCATCGAGCACCTGGAAGCCCTGCGCGACCAGCAGGACCGGGCCCTGGCGAGGAACAACGGCGGCGGCTACACCGCTTTCGCCGCCTGGCCCTTCCAGAGCGGCCACACGCCCTGGGAAGGCAAGGTGCCCAAGCCCACGGACGTGGAGTATCTCCGCACCATCGCCATCGCCCGCATCTTCCTGGACAACTTCGCGCACATCCAGAGCAGCTGGGTCACCATGGGCCGCAAGACCGGCCAGCTGGCCCTGCACTACGGCTGCGACGACATGGGCAGCCTCATGCTCGAAGAGAATGTCGTCAGCGCCGCCGGTACCTGCTACAGCGTCAACAAGGATGAGATGACCCGCATGATCCGCGCCGCGGGCTACGAGCCCTGGCAGCGGGACAACATCTACGGTGAAGTCCGCGGCTGATCCGCTGGCGAACCCAGGGCGAACCCGTGAATCGAGCCTTCATCAAGGATCCGGATGACACGGGGCGCCCCGAGGAGCTGCCTGACCGGCCGCAGAGTCCCTACACGAACTACGTGACGCCCGCCGGACTGCGGCAATTGCAAGACCTGAAGGCGGACCTGGGGGCCCGTCAGAGCCGGATGCTGGCGGAGGGCAAGCTCGCCAATTCCCAGGAGCTGGCCATCGTCCAGCGCGACCTGCGTTACTGCCAGGAGCGCCTGAACCGGGCCGTCCTGGTCGAATCCGATGGCAAGCCAAGGGACCGGGTCCATTTCGGGGCCGCCGTGGAAGTGCGTGACGAGTCCGGCGCTGTCGAGACCTACACCATCGTCGGCGAAGACGAAGCCGATCCATCCCAGGGCAAGGTCAGCTGGGTCTCACCGCTGGGCGAAGCCCTGCTGAACGCCGAACCCGGCGATGAAGTCGTGTGGCGGCGGCCAGCCGGAACGATGCGCCTGGAGATCCTCAGCATCCGCCCGGGCGCATCTGGGTGACCCGCACCGGTCCGTGGAAAAGCGGGGACAGGATTAACAGGATTGAAAGCAGGATTAACAAGATTAACGGCGGACAGAATAGGCGGAATTTTTTGAATCCTGTTAATCCATCTTTTTCATCCGGTTAATCCTGTCTACGCCTTAGCCTTCAGCGCCCCGAGCAGCATGTCCGCCAGCGGCCGGATCCGCCCGGGTTCGCTGAGGTAGGCGCCGCGGGCGGCCACGAGGCGGGCGGAAGAGCGGCCCAGCACGGCGGTCTCCACCAGGCCGTGGGCCTTGAGGG